>Ga0209454_1000326_pt1 | contig 25166 bp, 17 predicted proteins | sample WorMetHERISLAND1_2_FD_187400 | JGI IMG/M metagenome (GOLD analysis project Ga0209454, IMG submission 187400) | Marine gutless worms symbiont microbial communities from Max Planck institute for Marine Microbiology, Germany - Olavius geniculatus... | ecosystem: Host-associated > Annelida >... | reverse complement strand
CCTTAATTCCACATTCAAGTAGCTTGCACGCAATACACGTAAGAGAAATTGGGCGGTAATTAGCTGGATCACTAGGGGATCCCTTCTTAAATACCGGAGTAACTACTGCAGTACGCAGATTTACCTTTTCATTAGCCCACACACTTAGCCCATGATTTAATTTTGTTACAGCAATTATTTGCAACTCAATTCGCGGTTTTTATAGCGCAACAGCATGGCAAATCACGTCACGTTTGTACAGCAGCGACGTAATGGTGTCAATTTCCTTGTTTGGCTGAAACTTTTGGTATTATCGACCATCCTTGCCACAGAACAAAATGTTCATCATATCGTCTAAACAGTAACACTGTGTATTGTAGTCGACGGTGCGTGGTCTTCCTGGAGTAATTGGGCTGACTGTTCTCTGACCTGCGGCAATGGTGTTCAAATACGAATTCGAACGTGTACGAATCCTGCGTCTGAGCACAACGGAGCTCCGTGTCCAGGAAATAGCACATCTGTCAGATCCTGCTTCACACAATGTCCAGGTATGGCAGGTGACGCTGCGTAGCTCAGTGATGGGCTTCCTGTTAAGAGCTATACAGTATACACCACCTTTACCTTTTACTTTTTACCTTTTTTAACTGTCGGTTAATTATCGTTTGCTGTAAAGGCCTAATCTTGTTCTAACACGGATGAGCTGACGAATTCAAAGTCTGAGTGAGATAGCCAAGAGTTACCTGGAGCCACCACTGCATGCGTTCAAAGAAAATGCGTATGAAGATGTTAAGTGTCATCAGTGATTCAGAAATTTGTTTATTCATACGAGGTCTTATTATCTCTGCATATAGAGAGCGACGTAATTGAACTAAACTGAACAGAACAGAACTGACATGGTTCAGTTTCTGACGAACTGACCAATAAGCAAGCAGTAATGCTTCACATTAAGCACCGTCCAACGGCGTCGGCGACTACGTGACTACGCGCACATACGCGTCAACCAATGACCAATGGGCGGTCAGTTCGTCAAAAACTAAACCGTGCCAGTTCAGTTCAGTTACGTCGCTCTGTACATATACGCGCCTATACGTTTTGTTACAAAACAGAAAACATCGCATATAGGGAGACGGCTTTGTACAAGCGACAAGACGCAATTCAGTTTTGCATATACAACGTAAAATGTTTTCCCACTTTCCAAATATGTTTAAAGTCATCGCATGCACGTAAGTAGGCAAAGTCAATCCGGTATGAATTAGAGTCCAGTGCACGAGTGTTTTGAGGCGTGGTTGTAGTGCACGGCGGCTGGTCGGCCTGGCAGAGCTGGCAGGACTGCAACGCCACCTGCGACACTGGCTGGAGAGTTCGCAAGCGCTACTGCAACAACCCGCGTCCCGCCTATAATGGACAAGATTGTGGCAAGAACAACAGCGAATACAAAACCTGCGTCATCGACTGCAGCGGTAGGTTATCGCTTTCTACTTGGTACTAATGGATTGCTTTTGCTTTTTACCACACTGTAGATTCACGTTCTTGAACCATTGCGCGATGTTGAGGAAATTTGATCTTTAATTTTCCTTATGTTGGGTTCTAAATGGCAGTTCAGTGGAGGGTTTCTGTGTGTCCCTCAGTGTGTCAGTTTTACATGTTTGCAACCTCTGTGCAATAGTTAACAGTGGCGTCGTGACCAGGGAAGGAAGCAGAGGTATCTACTAGGTATCTTGCTACCTACCCGCCTCCCCCAAAATTTCGAGTTGTCGAAAAATTTTCGTCCAACACAGCAAAATTTGGGGCTGATAATAACCCCCATTGTGGGAAAATTTACAGCCAAAAAATTTGAGCACCCATTATCTCCTCTGTCGGACACCTATACAGTGTCTGTCGAAACACTGCAACTTCCTCCACCGCCAAATTTTTAACCCACGACGCTGCTAGTCAAGTTAGTTAAGTTTCAATTAGGCTGCTCCCAACAGGACCTAAATTATGCGTATACTGTGGCTAATAAAATTATATTATTGTAGACAACTGTTCATTGCAAGATGTCGCCTGTATTGTATTATGTGAATGTGTACGTTTGCGTATAGGTCGATATGACACAAGAAACATGGAGTTGCCGGCGTTGGAAGCGCCCGGAGCGGCTGGTATAGGATACGTCGGCCTTGCCATCTGCTGCGTGCTGATTGCTGCAATTATGATGCTCGACTGCGTAGGCATTCACAAGCATCTTGTGTTCCTGCGCAAAAACGTCCACTTCGGTTGGAACAGGTTTCTCGGCCTCTACTACAAAAAACAACCACCCGAGGAAGAGGAGGAAACCCCCGAAACTAGCAGCGATGTAGGCCTGGTCGAGTCCACTTAGTACGAGCCGAGTCCAACGGCTTCGAGTCATGACAGTTAAGAGTCCCAAGCCCAATGAGCTTGACGAGACAGAATGTTCGTAAAATTCCGTATTCGCAATCGGAGCATGTTGCGTGAAACAAGTTAACAACAACACAACTGAACGTTAGAAACTAATCAAGACCATGAGTATTAGACCTAAAATGCATTTGAATAAGAAAATGTGATATTAATTCTACGCAATGGCTGTGCTGTAATTTCGAGACACGGATGAATGCAACCCCCTGCCCTCAAGACAGAGTAATACCCCTCTTCTAAGACAACACTTTTCTATTACTGTCAAAATTCCCAATTCCAAACTCAACTGTGCAAAACTGCATACATCCAGATCTGCTAGATCACCCTCATTGAGCTGGTGAGTGGTGACACCCACAATTTTACTTCTTCACCTGTGCAAAATTATTAAAACCTGCAGACGATGAATGTCTCCCACTTTAGTCTCAATTTAAATTGGCTGTTTAAACTGAAATGAATTCGTTCAGTCGATTTTCAGGAAATGAATTAAAACTGTTGCCACCAAAAATCAAAAATGCACAAAATTCGATTCCCCCTAGCCACATTTACAGGGTCCTTAATATTTACATGTTAACAGATAATATAGCTGCTATGTCAGTCCAATTGAAATGCATTGCACCGGATAGTTATAAGATAAAATCACTTTACGTCATCTCAGTCCATTTAACGTCTGCGCACAATGGTTCTGGAACTTGCGGCGATGAAATGTTTTTTCACCAACCAACTTACAGTATTTATTTATTTATACAGTTAACGCACATGTTATTTCATTCACTGTGACAGAGAGGAATTGCAGATGTGGCCTCTAGTTTTTAGGTAAACAAATAACCAATGGGCTTAAAGAAAACATTTAATCACACTGGTTCATATATGCACAAATGAACTTTGAAAATTTGCATCATCATGATATTGTACGAAACAGCAAAAACTAAAGGTTAAAAGCTACGACCTTTGGATCAAAGCATCAGCTAGCATCAATGCACAATTCAATGCAACAACAATGCAATAATACAGTGAAAAAATACAAAATGAGTAGCAGTGGCGAAAGTGGCCTAGATGCCTCACAACTTTGAAGCGCTGTACCCCTTCAAGCACAGGCGTCGGACTTAATGCTAAGCATGTTCAACCAAAAACGGCCCCTACAAAAAGAGGACCCCACAGGCCAAGAAATGCACGACAGCGGACAGCACAACATTTTCTAGCACGTGGGGCCTTTCTATGGCGTGCTGCTGCTACATTAAGTTCCTTTGGTGCTGCACAACGTTATCTGGCCTGTACGCAAAAAGGCCTCCGCTTTCAGAAAGCCAAACCTCAAATCAGACAGGCCTAATGTGAGGGTCCGATATTTTTACGGAACAGCACCAAACTGCATTTAAATCCAGCCCTGCCTTTCACCACTGACGAGTATAGCCTTACACATTAAGTGAAATGCTGCCTTTGAGAACGTTCAGTTACAAGAATGTACATATAGTTCATTACACAGTCAGCCTAGGCTATGCGGCACTTAATTCATCCGATACGTGCGGTAGTCAATCTCCTGTCGGAAGACTCCAGTGAACACGAAGTCAACATTGTAAATACCTGCAACAGCACCGTACAACATTATTACACTAATATGACTGACTCTACCTATCAGCTGTTTCTACTGGGTGGCACTTAAGAAAAAATATAGGTTCGAGGCCAGCATTTTCAAAGCAACAGCCAAAGCCAGTGGTCCTCAAGGAAAAGACCAATATGCGGGGGCCAGCTAACCGGTGCATTAGCCAAGGCCACCAAGTAAGCTAGTTAGCAAAGCAAGTATGATGATTTTAATTTTATACTGCGCATCAAAAGGAAGCTTAATCTCAGCTCAAACCATAGCGAACCAGAAAACTACTCAAACAAACATCGTGTCAAAGTTTCAGTGAATATATTATAAAAATAACAAAAACTCATCGCACAGAGCACATTTATTACAAATGACTAGAAGCTAAGGCGTCGAGGAGAAGGCCAGACCTTTTCGAAGCTAAAGCATAGGCCACGATTTTTTTGTCCTCAAGGACCACAGCCCTGTAAGAAAGTGGAAAAAAGCATGTATTGCATAAATGGAGCAATTAGACAGTTATGGAAACAATTGCCCTGATCACTGAACACTTGAACACAGCGTTCAACATGACCACACTTCAATGCAGTGATCGAAATTAATCATTTCCACAACTCTCCGATTACTCAATCTACATTAACCATGTTATGTTCTGCTATTTTATGCACTACCCTACAGTGTATAGACACGGCAAGTCAAAAAACAACATCAAATTCCTATCCGTATCTTCATCACATTTGTGTTTGTATAGTAACATTAGCCAATATTTACACTAAATTATCGATAGCATTTTAAAGAACACATCTACAGGATAATATTTGTAGTTTTCACTTTGTTAAACATAAAATGACAAGAACCTTGGCCCACAAACTATTCCTATGCATTATATAACATACTACCGAATACAGCTTGGGCTCACTATAAGTCACTTACCGACGTCTTTTGCAATAGCACCGCAAAGATACAGATCTTCTTCACAGCTGATGACAATTACAGATGACTTGTTCTAAAATATAACACAAAAGCCACAAAAGTTAATAACTAAAAAATCTACAACATGCCCTAACTGAAGTAACACTCAAACTAAATTAATGTTTTTCTACCAACTGTTTAAAAAAGCCACATTTTAACAGATTATTTTTTGGAAACGCTGTAACCCACAACTGCTCGTGGCTACTAGTATGCAAGTAAGTAAAAGAAATGATTAAAGTTTCCAAGGCAACATAAGCATCACAGCACAGGCAATGTACAGCCAATAAGGGATTCGATACATGGTTTGATACAAGATGCGGAACAAATGATTTTTCAGAATAAGCTATGTTGTTGGTTGCCTATAGTTCTCAGCACTGCCAGCACAGAATAGTCGTGGTCCTTGCAGATTTTACCTAGGCCACGTTAAAAATCCATAATTTAATGTAATGCAATAGCAATTTATACTGCAACATAAAAACCAAGTGACAAGCTGAGTGGCTAAACAAGTCTGCATCCAATTTACAGAAGGTGAAAAACAAGAAAAGCTCTAACAAAATATAAAAGTACTGTCAATGTGCAAATTTAAAAAAAAATGATTGCAAATCATTTACCTCAGAATTCAGCTGGTGTAAGCTTTCGATGACACGACCGCCATTTACAATGACTAGAGTGACTAGAAGTGACTTGCTCGGCTGGATGCCAGGCGTGAAATAAAATACCAAATCCTGCAAAAAATAACATCACGTTATTCACAAATGTTTCTTTATTTCACTGTCACTCCAAGTACTACATTTATGCATTTAGAAAGAGGGGAAGCAAAATTGAAACCCAGTGGATTGAAATCCCTAACTTGACCAGTGAAAAATTTCTAACAGTCGATTACATCTGGAAAAGTGAGTGAGTGCGTAGGGTTCAACATCCCACCCGACAGTATAGGTCATTTCAAGGATGGCCTTTCCAGGCGGAATGCACACAAACACATAATAATGGAACAGTAAGTTTAACCTTTACAGAAAACCCTAATATGAAACATAAAACACAAAAACAACTTAAACCTAACAATGTAAGAGCTTGCTGTTATGATTTTGCATATTTAACAGTTACGGCAGTTCTATTAATCTTCCCTTTTATCCTCCAGACAGTCATCAATCTCATAATGCCGTCTATTGGAGGACAGGGGGGAGAGGGTCAAAGGGAACATACATCTGGAAGATAAAGCCCAAAGCCATATTCTGTGCAAACCCATCCACAAAGGCTTCTCAACAAATGAAAGAAATGTAGCAAAACTGAGGATGAATTCTGCAATATATTTGACTAGTTCAGTTATGCAGAGAAGACTGTAGACACTATGAAATTCTGACACTCACTTTGAACAGATGTTTCTTGTGGGCTCGGCACAAAGACTCCTTCAGTCGAAAACCATGCACTTCCTCCATCCTTTCATCAACCAACTCGAACTGATTTTCGTCTAGCAAACGAAATAGTTAAAAAAACCAATATTAGTACACAGCGGAATAACACTGTTGGATAACAAGCCACAGCAAACAAATGGCAATACTGATGATATCATCTGGTTGAGAAAAAAATGGGTTTTAACAAACATTTTCAACAGTCCACATCAAAGCTGTTGTTATTATAATATCTATCATCACTTTCGGCATTCAGAACATCCACCTACTGCCACAATGCAAGATTCATACCAATCTCTAAGAACAGTTCCTTCTTGATTTCGGTGGTTTCTACATTCATGCTTAGACAACACTAAACAAACTGTCTGTGGTATTTTCTTATAAATAATCAAACCGAAAAATTCTACCAGAAAAATTTTACCAATAAACTTTTTAAAATGCACATTTAACTCGATGTGGTTAGCAATCAACTTCACAACAGAAATCTGGACTAAGTTCTTTGCTGCTCGTAACTCAAAACCTACACTAAATAGCAAAAGTCTGGGCCCTAAAAAAATTAACATTATGTCCCCTAGTTTGAGAATCACTAGTCATTTGCCAGCTCCCACTGTAAATGGTTGAAGAAAGAGACTCTGAAAATGAAAGAACTTCTAACTATGACCTTGACCTTGGATCAAAACACATAAAATAATGTTGTGTAGCACTAACTGGCATCTACTTTCATACCAAATTTCATTTAAATCAGATAACGCAGAAAAACGTTCTGTGGATGGACATACATACACCCAGATGCCGGACCAGCTTTATTAAGTTGACTCAGTTATGGAAAACTAAAAGGGCAGTATTGTGGGCTAACGGACAATCAATGGGACACACATGACTGCACAATTATCATACGACAAACCAGTTTAACAATAACAGTAACAATCTATTACCGAGAAACTGATTGGCAATGCTGCTTTGTTTGATCCAGTCGCTTGTTAGCACATGTTGCACGATGGCGAGCGCAGTCAGGAACTTGACGGTTCTCAGAAGTGACTTCGCGACAAGATGGGTAGTGCCCGGGACAGCAGATAGCACCACACGCCCTCCAAGCCGGACCACCTCCTGTTGTACACCACAGAACAATGATTTTATTGTCACCACGTACGCAGAGCTCAGAAACTGCTTCAGTGCTGAATGTCTTCCATAGCTGTACTAAATGTTTACCAACATTTTTCAATTTTTTTTAAAAATGGAAAAAAACGCGTTTACCAACATTTTAGAAATATTTATTCAACGTTTTTATCATTAAACAACACCGAAAGGTCATTGTGAAAATAAAGCTATTTCTTAAGCAATTGAAGAGAGCAGGTGTACCACCACACCAATTACTACATTTTTACACGGGAGCAATCCACCCAACTCTAGAGTACATGCCTCCCCAGTTTGGCACTACTCTATCACTCGCGTGCAAACTGAGCAGCTGGAATCAATACAAAAGAGAACAGTACGTTATCATTTTCACCTTTACCCGTGGCATGTCATATCCTAATTTGTTATTTGTCGCTAACATAAACTCACTAAAAGACAGGTGAGATCAATATTCCAGATCTTTCTTCCAAAAAATGTGCAATCCGGCTTCACGTCTCCATCACCTCCTCCCACCCCTCGCGACACTTCTGTAACTTCGAGGCTACGTTCTACTACACCTCTCTCGCCGAACCTCACGAACAAAAAAGTTTCAATCATTTGTAAATTTTGCCCTCAATAAATACCAATCACCTATATAATCCCACCTACAGTTCTAGTTGTATCTTTGTTTTGTTTTTTTTAGTATGGACTATTATTGTTGCCATTTGCACTTATGTACTCACGGACTGTTATTTTGCATTTATGGACTGTTTTTAAAATTTTTTTTCACTGTTTGCACTGCACCGTTATTTAGCTATTCGGCTATCTTAATAGCCACAAGTGAGCAAATAAACTTACTGTCATTGTTGTCACTGTCAAATCAAAAATATATATTACAAAAATCAAAATGCTACGGCACTGCTGCTGATGAAGTAACAAAATGTTTCGTGTTCAAAACAGCACCATAATAGCCTACTGCTACAACTTAGTAATTTTACTTATGTCAAATGTCCATACATCAGATCAACTAAAACGAAGATAACATACCAGTATCTTTGTCACATTTACAAACGTTATTAGTTTATCTGTAAAGCTTTTGCAACTATGTTATCTTCTTCAAAATCATTCGTTTTTCAGCTTAATCAGTATTTAGCTGTCATTCCATTACTCAGTGAGCAGCAAACAGTAAACAAGTATGACAACATTATACCTTGGACAGTAAGGCAGTACTGACTTTGTCGAAACCAGTAAAAAGCACAACCGGCATCTCATTGCTTTGGCTCGACAACCTGATTTAACACGCAAAGTACGCACATACATGTACTGATTAAAGTGTAAACGCAGAGGCCCAAGAACTCAATGTAGTTGGGTGAGGTGGCCAAAACTATAGACATTTGCATCAAGTTTCTTCTTAATGTCACGTGCCAAAAATTATTGAAATTGACCAATGTTTGACAAAGCTATTGAAAAAATAAAAATGACACATTTTTATGGACTGCTGTGTCGAGGGTAATACTGTTTTTGCATAGTTCAATTGCTAGCGGCAATGACAAAGAATGTTTAACTCCTGTATTCAAACACTGACTTTAGTCGTGTAAAGAATTTCTTTTGGAACATTTTGCTGAAAACCACATGACTCTATGACGTACGGTTGCAAAATTACGGAGTCATAAACTTTGTGCCGTTTTTTTTGGACCACCCTGTACATTACACAGATGATTTGAGCCCCAAGACCACATCCCTACGTGTCTGCATACCTTGCAACGTTCTGCACTGACATGGCATCAGTCACATGGCTGTGGACGTGTTCTTCAACGCCGACCGTTGACTGCTGTCTGGACTTATGATGCAGCGGTGAAGACTGAAACTTCTTAGAATGAAACAACACACACTAGTTAGTACACGAACAACTTACTGGCATAGTTGTCGCATCAAAACGCACGATTGGTAACCTAATTATTTATTTATTTCCACAGAATAACAAACATCATATTCAACAAACTGAAAAAACACCAACAGTAGCCTGATTACTTACTTCTGTGGATGATTATATAAAAAACAGCGAACAACACATCCCAACAACATAACACATGCATAGACTAGATAAATAGTCTGGACATGCTAGACTGATGGATGGCCGTGTGACCACTTTGTGGGTAAAGCGTCCGCTATCAGTCAACCAACAAGGCCAACTCAGCCTGCTATCCCTCCGGGGTCGGTTAAATGAGTAGTAGCCCATTATATATGGATTACGGAAGGTGGGGACCTTGGTACAGCTGCCTGGGGCTGCCTGGCATGGCCGCTGCGATAGCCTGTGCCTGCAGGCTACACGCAGTGGTTGGACGGTCGGCAGCTCTGGTCAGTGACGAAAATGCATTAGAGGCGTGTATACGTGACAATGAGCTAAACAAATTGATGATCTTTACCTTTTTCACCTTTGTAGTGTTTGAGTTCTGTATGCTTGCACCTTAAAACTTTAAACCTGGCCCGAACCTGAAGATCATGGTCCTAAATTATTCAGCCCAACCTGGTACTCAACCTGGCCCAGCCACATCTTGCACTCAAGTAACAAATCTGAGCAGCATTAATCGGGAAAAATTTTGGTTGCTGTGTCAATTCCTGTCTCACGACAGATTTCCATTTATTAGATAACTAAAATATCCTGCATGCTTTTCATCACTGAAGGTTCCGCAGATCAACACTGACTGATGAGACAAAATTCCAGACAACAGCCATGACGAGAGGTTTATACAATCTCATTCAAAATCAGCTAACAGAATATGAGACATATATTTAGCATTACCTTCCACATTTCTTTTGATATTTTCACAGGTGTTTTCCACCCCTCTGCAAAATAAAACATACACAGTTGTACAAGCAATATGTAATTATGTACGCACTGTATAGTTACAACGATCTATGAAACAACAGTAAATTGTCACTAAATGTAATTATCATATGCTACTTCTTCCCAAATCGAAGAATAAGTATCGGGTACTGCTGGCTTTTAAAGCAGCTATACAAAGCACAGTATAAACACTGCACAGCACTGCACTGCACTGCACTGCACTGCACAGCAGTATAAACACTGCACAGCATGTCAAAAAATGTCAATTTGCAATGCTTAAAATCCTTCCTCTGCACATATGCAATTCCCCTTCTATATGCTGTTTTTCTTGGTAACTCAAAACATGTTTAGCGAACCATATAAACAGCCATGCTTATGGGATGACGTGTCGTACATCTGTCTGTCTGTCATCTGCGATTTTATGTACTGTGACTAGATGGATGATGGTACATCGTACAAGTTCGTTAATGGTACCATTGGATAGAGCATTATAAGTTATAGGCTGTCAGTAAGTTGCTGGCTGCAGCAGTTTGGCCACAATTTGCAATGCATCCATGTTCGACGTCGTGGAATGTTTCGTACTTATTTATTGATAGCAGAAGTAACATGATCTGTATTAAATAAGTAAATGAAAGATTAAACGTAGCAACAAACATATGGCAACAGGCAAAGTATGGTTGGCTTTCCTTAGTGACAGCTAGGCTCTTGTTCTACAATCTGGCTTTTAGGCTAACTTAGTTCTCCACCCCACATCCAAATTTGTGCTCAGATTCAACAGCTTTGACGTTGACATTATGCATCATACAAATTTACTTACGTACCAACGCAATGTAGCCCTCTCTAAGTTTGTTTCTTCTGATGGCAAAGTTCACATGACGGTAAGTGTCACCAATGCTGGATCATAGTACACAATTGCTACGAAATTGTGAGGTCTAGACTACTAGATGTATGTACGTACCAAGCAAATGACAAACTTTGTTTAGATCAACAGCGAAGCTCTCATCCCCAGTGACAGTCGTATAGCATGGATTGATGGGCAGTTTCAGCGTGGACAAATCACCAAGAATGATGTCAGTCAGCCACTTGACTGAAACGACCGGGATGTTCCAGTGACGAGCCTTCTCGCATTTCATGCCACCCATGCTGTAAACATACAGGGTTGTAAGACCACCCAGACACCACCCAAAATGCATTATGTGTTATTCTTATCATGTAACTATTTTTACTGTTATTTGTTCGCATTTGGTAGCAATGCACACTTGGTCACAATGTTGGTTTCGAGTTGCATGGTCTTGCCCATGGTATTGGTTAGCCTGATCTTGAGATTCTGGTTCTATTCGTTACCCTTCAATTCACATCTGAATTACCTACAAAAGACGTAAAATACCCTCCATAATCTACTGTTAAAAAGAACAACTTTATAGCATTGTAGGCGACATAGATAAGGGCACTTTACACAGTCGTATAGCAGTGAGTTGATAATGCTCAGAATGACGTTCACAGATTGAGTAAATAAGTCTAAAGAATTTGTTTGAAATTGTGCATTTGTGATAACTCTGTACACCATGGACCTATAAGTAACAGAAAGTCTGAAAAATTCTCAAGACCATTTCATCATGGGCAAGACTAAGAACAAGAATTTCTTTTCTGTCCTTGAGGCACCCGGGCACTAAGACCATGGTCTCAGAAACTACAGGGTGCAGCAAAAAAAGTGGACCCCTAATGTTTTTCGCCGTTTTCTCAGCAACTGTTGGGGATTTTAATATAAAATTTTACAGCTTTATTTAGTGAAACCTTCTACATCTAATGGCCAAGTAAAACATGATTCTGTTAAAAACGATGAAGTTATGGACTTCTTAACATGACCACCTACCGATTTTTCAGCATTAAAAAAGTTCAAGCTACAAATGCTATTTAATTTTTAAAAACTGATTATACATTACTGCCGATCACGTCACGATGACGTTCTGATAAACAGTAATTTATATTGTTTATAAATTATCACTAAATTATCGTTCCTTTAAAGCAATCGCCAGCTGCCCACCGGATTCATCTTCCAGCAGAATGGCACATCAGCACACATAGCTTGCAACACCGCACAGCGCCACGCAGCACAGCACAGCGCACAGAACTGGCTGCGGGCCAGCTGTCCAGATATCATCACAGAAGACAAATGGCCTCCAAATTCGCCGAATTATAAACCCAATGGACTATCACGTATGGGGTGCAATGCTGGAGGCTTACCGCAAGCTTAAAACAAAGCCAAAAACAAGTGCCAAACTCAAGGAAGTGCTTCAGGTTAACTGGGGCAACCTGCCACAGGGACCGATTGACAAGGCTGCAAAAGATTTCTCAAATAAGGCGACTGGAGGCTGGTGTTGTAGCTTGGAGCTGGCGGTGAACACATTGAACATTCACAGTGACAATGGAATTCTAGCATCTGATCATTATTTAACTGTGTTGTTTCAATGATGTTATTAAATTGGTGTTGTAGCTGGAACATTCTTGAATGCTGAAAAATCAGTAGACGGTCATGTTAAAAAGTCTGTAACTTCGTTGTTTTTCAACAGAATCGCCTTTTACTTGGCAGTTAGATGTAGAAGCTTTTAGTAAATAAAACTGTGAAATTTTGAATTAAAATTCCAAACGGTTGCTGAGAAAAAAGCGAAACACTTCAGGGGTCCATTTTTTTTGCCGCACCCTGTATATCACTGGATATGACCATTTAGAACAACACAGCAGTGGTGTTAAAGACAGAACATCAACACATGAAAAACATAGACAATATTTAATGACGCTGACAAAAATAATGTTGGAACGTACTGCTTAGCAATAAGCAGCGAGTTAGCGCGAGTCATGTAGCCGGTGTATTTAGCACCAATCAGTGCTATCATCTGCTTTACACGTTCACGCTCCTTACTGACAAAGTTGCTCATGCAGATTATCTGTCACACATAAGTCACCACTCACCAGACATTCAAGCACTTTCTTATTCTATACAGTGTCCGAATAAAAAGTGGACCAATAATTATTTCAAAACTTGTCAGTTTAGTCCAAAAAGTTAGAAGCGCAAATTTTGAAAAAAATTAATACAACAAGGTCAATTTTATAGTGGTTAAAGAACATCATGTAATAAATAAAGGTTCCAGCCGAGTAGCTTCATCTATGTACAATCAGTCTTTTTCAGGAACTTATTCAAATACGACCAAGACCATTTCCAATTAAAGTTGATTGATAAATCTTCTTCACTCCACATCGATCATCTAACCTGCTTACTAGGGCCCACAAAATTTGAATGATTTTGCTGTGGTGAGCTGCAAAACTTGGCAAAATTTTCCGCGGAAAACTGCAGGCCCTACTGCTGACTGTATTATTAACATTAAACTAGTTCTGCCACTATAGTAGTTCTGGTAACACACAAGACAAACCTACCTGGTTAGTGCAAAGTTGTTCTTTCCCAAAGACATAAGGAAAGTGAAGTGCAATGGAAGGTACGGACATTTTGCATGATAGCAAGCAGTCATTCAACCAATACGCTGTGATCAGACGCTTCCCGTCACGCAATGCCTAGCAGTGCAACAACAACTATTTATTACGTTCACGAATACAGGAGTACGAGTCTGGCCACCTGTATATGGGTTCCAGTAAACACGAGTCTGCATGATTACAATGGCGGTTGTTCACAATGATATAAGTAGAGGTTACCTGTGGAGTAAAAAAAGTAAATATCATTAATTTAATTTATACAAGTTATGATGCATTATGACATCAGAACTTACATCATTGTTGAACTGTTCACAGTCCAGACTGCTACGGATGCGCAAGTAGTAAAATTATTAATTTAATGTAGTGAACATTGTTGTTTTATTCACAAAAGCGTTCACTCGTAAACTGAAACCCAGACTCGTACTCATACTCATCAGGCCAGTTGAGAGGGTGGGGTAGGGGGTAAGCTACCCTAGGCCCCGTGACATTTAAGGGGCCCCACAGTCGTTCAAAAATACAAAGTACACTATAATGCACCATTTAAAAAAAATCAAGAATTTTCTTCCCAGAAGAGACCCACGAGAACGTTTCCATGGACCCCACTGTGGCTTTCTATGGGCCTGCTCATGTCTATGTGAAAGCAACCTAAGGCAGGGCATAATCACCTGTGTTGGGTGGCAGATAACACTGTGTGAACCCATACGGCAGTTAGGTTACCATAAAAAAACTATAAACAACTTTTACCTTTGAAACATTTAGCTAGTCATTCTGTACTATTCTCAGTGCTTTTACATTGTTGGTTCAAAGATATTAGAAACAGCATCTAGTGAGGAGAATGACAAGAAATCTGAGCTAATGCTCATGAGATGTGCGAGAGCCTATAGCAGTTCCTGTTTGCTAGTAATCTTGGTCTATCTCCATACATTTCATCACAATTCACACTTTTGCAGCCAAAAATTGCCAAAAAAATCACTAAAAACCAATAGTTTTAGGGTTCAAGGTCATCAACGTTGACATTCCTAAGAAACTCATCGCCACTGCTTGTTATAATAAGCAGCATGTCTGTGCCTATCTGCAACTATTTGCATGCTAGACAAGCCAACAATGCATAAATAACCACTTTGTAAAAGGATACCCCTCTTTGATACCTGCTTGCACAACCCTCCTTGAACCTAGAGGGTTCAGAGTTGGACTGCTAAAATCTACATATTCAATGCTGAAAATTTCATATGCGGGTTGCTTTGGTCTATCTTTAGCCATTTTGGTGCAATTCACTTTTGAAATGCGTGTCACAGCCCAAAATCGCAAAAAAAATTCACTAAAACCTCCTATTTTGGGGGTTCAAGGGCATTCAAGGTCATCGATGTTGACATTTTTAAGAAGCTTGTCACTAGTGCTCGTTATGGTAAGCAGCGTGACTGTGCCTATCTGCAAACATTTTCACGTTAAACGAGCCCAACAGCAGTAAAATAATGCCTTTTTAAGGGGGTGCCCCTCTTTCGCCCCTTGTTTGTGGGAACCCCTTTTACCTAGCGGCATGAAATATTGTCATGAAATACTAGAAACTCTAGGCTATCATATGGTGAAAACCTGAACTCTTTATCTCAACTGGGCTTGAATTGGTACTGGGTTGTGACAGATGGACAGACAGAGAGACAGACGGACAAAATTACCGTAGCTAATGCTATGCTATGCTAGCTCTTGCACGTAAAAATAAAGGATTGAGAATATTGCTACTGATTCTGTACAGCAAAAAATTATCAACAAATACAAGCTGATTCACATGGTTTCAGTTTTAGCCTACTGTACAATTCCAAGTAAGAAACTCACAGCAATAATGCAACATTTTACAGGGCATCAGTAGATGCTTTGTCTTAGCTATGACAGAAACATCTACCATGTGCATATGTGTGTATCACACTCTGTGATTCTGTAAAAAAACGACACAAGGTAGGATCAGCAAATCTTCACTGTCAGCTCCATGAACAACTTCAGTTTGTTCTAATCTGTGGTGGAGACAACAATACTACCAACCAGTTGGAAGACATCACTCTTCTGATGCTCACACAACACGTGTGTGATGCGGTTAGAATATGAATCGTCCACTTGGCCGCCATAGTTACATATCACCTGCATGAAATACGAACACACAATAACATAAAATTAACATCAATGGCAAAAAAAGCTAAACTTGCAGGAAGCACAATCAAAAACTGATGATGGTAAAAAGCAACGTAATGATCATAGTAAATTCCCATTTTAAGAAAGAAGGTCCATGGGGACAATCACTAAAAGCATTGTATTTTTCTTAAAAGTCGTATTTTCCATCAAATGTTTAAAAAAAAAAACTTTCATGAAAAAAATTTCGAAGGGTGTAAGCTTTCCATCTATCCCTACTTCACAAACCACCTAATTTACCAATTTGGCATATACGGGTATATCTGAACATTTGGTGATAATGTCATAAATAATATCTGAATACTGGTCATTGCAATCTTGAACCACACATGCTACCAAAGTTGTAACTGTTATGAAAAGGTGCAAAGATAAGACTGATAACTATACTGAACCTGGCGCCAGATGTCTAGTGTGGTTGCTTTCACACATTTCTGATAGTCAGCAATGTAGAAGATACAGCCCAGCAGACAAACATCTTCAGGCACTGAAAACATATCAACATGCTCCGGTAACTAAAACAAATAATAAAGAAAAGATTACCCGGTACTCTAAACGAGACAGCAGTCAACTTCTCTGTACCAGTTTTGCAACTGTTGCCAACCAGTGAAGTTCAAAGTCACATGATACAAAAATTGGCCAAATATCAAAAATCCACCCTGATCAAATTCAAACACTGTCCTCTAGTTTAGAAAACACCAGTCATTTGCCAGCTCCACTGTAAATGGCAAAAAAGACAGACTATAAAAAGGAAAGAATTATGAACCTCGAAAGCATAGCAACCCTGACATTGACCTTGAATCAGATCACATGCCATAAGAAGCCAGACCAACTTCATTAGATTGACTCAGTCAAGGCCTAAATCATCTTCGTCATTAGGTAACATACTGATAAACAGTAATTAAACAAAGTCCCAAGTTCCAAAATAATCGAGCAACTGCAATATCAAACTTCACTCACAGTGCAAAAAAAGGGCGAACAATGAACAAAAGCAAATAAAACAGTGCAGTAGGCTAACCATGCTCACAAGGGTCATGACAGTAATACAGCCTTGATTCAGACGACGTCCAAGCTGTCTTGGTGGGAAAAGAATATGAACTGCTAGCAGCAGGCAACGAATCACAATACGTGACATCCAGGCCTCGCAACATGGATGATGACTGCAAATACCCGACAGAAACAAATTGTGTACAGTTTTAGTCCTGCTCGTCATATCATTGAGACAGTCACTCTAGGCAATCATGTGCACTGGTGCTGACAACAAAAATTAATGGCAGAAGAAATCACACAAAATAATGCAAAAAAACCAAAAGTACAATAGCAAACTATCTACATATACACACAAATGAAACTAACCTACAAAAAATACACGCATATGCAGTTATATGCACATGCACAATATAACAATATACAAAATGAAACAGCTGTTTTAGGTGACATTTGCCTCATATGGTCAGGCCAATTCTACAGCTCCATACATTAACTGCAAAAACAGAGTTCAGATTATCTCAACTAAACCGTTTGTAGCTTATTCGCTTGTCTGTTTTCCTTCACTATGCCAGCATCGTCAACATAAACTAAAAACTGAACTGTATGCTAGAGAATGTCTTCATTAGCACACTCACGACTGTTTCTAAACTGCAAAAGTGAGCGAACACTGACTTTATCGACTCATCATTATCATCATCACTGCAGTATTGACAATGCATTAAAAGTGCAGTGTTATTAATTCAGAGCACTGCATGACGTAAAATGAACTGAAGTAACAGAAAAATGCTAACAAGTTGGCTTTGATAGTCAGTATTCACAATGTTGTTCTAACAATCTAACAGAGGCACTGCTTTCTATTAAAATAATTGCGAAAATGGTGGAGCCAAAAAAACAAAAGGAAACTGAGTAACAATTCAAACTGAGTAACAGTCTACTGACAAAAAAGTTTACGGGCAATTCATGCTAATAAAACATTGCGAAACAATTAAAAAACCCATACTGACCGTAGCAGTGGCAAAATGCTTCAACGAACTGTGATCCACTTCAGTTTTCACATATTCGTTTGCATTTCCTATGCTCTTCAGATGGGTCCGGGAATAAACACGCTGCTCTGTTGACACAACAGCAGGAGGAAAAACAGTAACTGGTGCATTGGTAGTGAAAACAGGCTTCTCAATGGCTGTAACGACAGCATATGACGGTCTTGCCCAGATCGGAGTGTCTGAAACAGCCGATATTTGAACTGATTGCTCTGAAACCGAGTGCTTCTGCTGTGGCAGAGACTGCTGTACAGTCCGCAACAGTGTTGCAGTCCTCGGACGTTGTGCAAGTTCCTCCTCGGACAGAATAAGACGTGGATGATATCTCAGTTCATCAATACGAGACATGGCTTCGACACAGTCCAATATCCAGTCTGGGCTGACAACGTGAATCGGGCTGGCTGCTTCAGACACCTTCTGGTATTTTGCCTAAACAACAACAGCAGCTAAACTTACACAGTAAGTCAAAAAATTGTCCAAATAAACCCCAAAACCTTACGTGTTCACCGAATCCTTTTCCTGAGCATTTCTGAGACAGGACTCCACCTAACCTGTCCCAGTAGACCCAGCACACTGAATAAATAGTAAGCAACCACCAAAGTCACTGTAGGATGAATGCTGGTGGCAATTTATGTAACAGACAGACATGCAAATGATGTAATAATATAAGTTTCAACAAAACAGCCACTTAACACTAGGCACTACATTTTTCCACTGAAAATTTTGCTAAATTTTGCAGGCTAGTTTGCAAAATTCTGCGGCTCACCGCAGCAAAATTGTCCAAATTCTGCGACCGTTTATGAGTAAACTGCTCACTGTTTAGAAACTTCAGTTATTGAAGGCTGGCGCTGCGCTGAATTATGCTAGCAACATGCAGAAAAAATACAAATCGTTTTTGCTCTAAAAATGCAATCTATCAAGTCGCCATTGTGTCAGCTGTGCCGCATAGCTATCACTAGGACACACAGTTTGACACAGATCAGTTTGATTTTTTCGTGATATAGTTAGTGCAAAATTAGTTAATATTTATGTCATGAAACCAACGACCGTACTAATCGCTGTTCATTTCTCAACTTCTGCAAAATTCCGTGGAAATATCAAAATTCCGTGGAAAAAAGCAAATTCTGCAGCTCAGCTCGAAATTCCGTGGACCGTGGAAAACTGTGAGCCCTACTTAACACATGCTGTAGCTGGGCATAAGCCACATAACAGGTGGCTTGTTAGAGTTATGGTTAGGACATTGAACTTACAATAAAAAGGTTGTGGGTTTGACACCTGATTGAATCTCTACCAGTACTCACTGTCAAGTAGTTACTACTTGGATAAGTGACTGTATATGCAAACAAGTAAACCATCTTGATATATAACCAAGCACAAAAGTCAACTCAGCCTTCTATCCCTCTGGGGTAGGTAAATCGAGCTCCTCCTTTCTGGCTGAGATTAAGGCGGGACACGTTCACCTGTGTTAGGCGGCAGGTAAAAGTGTGTGAGCCCGTGGCAGGTGGCACTCTGTAGTTCTGAGATGGGTTCCCTCACAAAAAACCACACATGCACACCATTTAACCCTTTTAATATGGAAGGAAATCACAGGTGAAACCTCTCAATCACGTAGACATATACTTGAACACATATTAAAGCCAGAACATATACACACATAAGCATTAAGCACGATGTACTACTCACACCAGATGCTTCAGCAGCCACGAGATGTGTCACGTGCTTGTCCAGTGTCGTCTGAAACTTTCCACCATGCACAGTGACCAGCACCCAGATGAGCTTACCATCTGATCTACTAAGCTGCAAAAAGTACAAATGCACAGTTTATAACTGCATGTAATAATCCCACTACTTACTGTTAATATCCATCTGTTTCTACAGCACAGCACAGGCCACAAAATAAGGTCCCAACATCTGTTAATAATGATGACCAGACGTTAAAATGATGGCAATTTTTATGTATGGGTGAAGAAAAAATAGCTAAAAATGGCTCTAAATGTTTTCGGTCATCCCAGTTTTCAACTCTTACAGAAAATCAAAGTAAACGAATTCAATCAGCCATGGCGTACAGTAGTCTAATGCTAAAAATTGCCATTTATGCACAAGAACAGTAAAACATGGCTACAAATTAACTAAAATATCAAACGACAAATGTTCAGTGATGAAATCAATTACTACAGTCTTGGTTTAGGTCATTCCAGTAGCGCCACAAAGTAGTTAACTGCACTATTAAAATGACGAAACCCTGTCAGTTAGACAACTTAACTGATAACCAAATTTATGTAAAAAAACTGTTCAGTTTGTATACAGTGTAAGGGTGACATCATGGTTGTAGATACAAAACAGCACAAATCACAATTTAATAATTCAAACATCACCATTACACAAAGTCAGAAGAACTCTGCTGACTGTGTAAAGGTAAAGTTTGAATTTGAACAGTTTTTTTTACATATCCAATTCATGCACCCAATTCAAGATCGCCTGCATTACATACAAGACCATCCACACTACTCAGCCTGCTTATCTGAATTCTGTTCTTGAACATTACATTCCATCTCGTACACTGCGTTCATCTGATACTAATCTGTCGTCTGTGCCTCATGTCCATACATGTTTTGGCTCTAAAAGTTTTTCTGTAGCTGCCCCTACTATTTGGAATTCTCTTCCTTTGACATCCACAATAGCTGTTCAATAGCTTCCTTCCGTCATAAACTCAAAACATTCTATTTTTCAACGTCTAGCCATGTCTAGTGGCCCGCCTCACTCCTTACCTCAGCACCTCAGATTCAGTGAGTTTCCCACTGACATTGTGTGCTTTATAAATTAAATTTACTTACTTACTTACTTACATAAATTTATATTCTTGACAATGACACTGTATAACAATTTCTAATGAACAACTCAAAATTACCTTGGAAGGACATATGGTAAGCCCAGAGAATATCATTCTCTTTGGATCAGGATCAAAAGTGCAAGTTCTACAGAAAAATGTTAAGAATTATTTAAACTACTGGTAGATGGAATATGGCATAATACATCCAGCAACAGTATTCCTAAAAAGGCTAAAATACATAATTACATACGTACATTTGTAGCAGCTATTTTTCTACGTGATCCTGGTTTAGTTAATTGCCTCCTTGACCCCGATAATATTGCAGTTTGGACAGACAAAATTTTTTATAAATCCTCCACCACGGCTTGCTCTGATGCATGCGTATAAACACATCAGAAGTCTTGATGTACACTCAGTCTAGCTCCATTATCTTCATCGTCACAGACATCGTTGGACCAACCAATCAGCATTATCTTTTCAGTCAACACATTCGATCAACACTCAATTAAAAGATGCTCAGTTTTCGAGGACATATTTTACAAACTTCTTGTTGTCTGCTATTGCTGCTTAAAAAATAAGTCAAAAAGGATACGGCAGCAGGCATCGGCAGTGAGCTGACATCAAGATCCATGAACTCTGACAAGTAACAAGGTCCACATCAATCAACATACATATCAGCCAGTTCTTTATCACAAATATTCAACAAAAAGCTAAACTGGCCTGCCTTTAGGAAAACTGAGTGTCAGTTATATGCATTTAATTTGGAGCTTGTTATCCACCAGCATCACCATACTGAAGCTTACATGGCCACTGAACAAAATCTGTAACCATTGTTGGCATGATTAGACATTACTGCTTCAGCCAAAACCTATGTAAGTAAATTATTACATACAGGTATGTACAGTCAATCTTCCATACAGTGCAGCAGACAGACAAATAAAACACACAACAAAGAAAAACAAAAGCAACACAGACATTGCAATACAGCCACATAAACAAACTCCAAAACCACAACTGCAAATTCTGTACACTACCACTGAACTGAATACATTTGGAAATTGACAGATCTGACTATACCATTACAACGGGAAGACGAAATAAATCCTTAGCTTCATTGACTTCATCGTCGGCTACATCATCAGCAATGACATGACTGATCATTTCACTCAAATAGTTGTCCTTGCGGCCACCTCCAGCAATCAGTAGACTCTCCGCCTTTGCAACATACAAGCACAGGCAATATTACTGCAATATCTACACAGGCCTGTACACCAGACTAATTGCTACATGCAAAACATGATGTGTGTAGCATCAGCAGCCAACTCCTTTTAGGAAAGTAAGTAAGTAGGTAAGAGTACTCATAGCCAATGCAGTTTAAACAAAGTCACAATGTGCCACAGCCTCAAGTGAACAGAAACATCTTTAGTAGCTACATAAATAAAATGCTTAATTTGTGATGTTTCTCTCTAGTTACAAAGTGGTAGAGAATCAAATCAAGGCAAAGCAATTTCAATCAAAATGCCAATGTTCAAATGGTCTACAGTGACTAAAATGCTGAAGCATAGAATAATTCACAATCTGTATAACATATTGTGCAAACATTTAAATGCAACTGATAAACTTTGGCTGACAGCCATGCTTGTGTTCATATTTTTAGAAGGGTTTAGCCCCAGTCCTAACCCCCTGATACCTGTGAAGATAACCTGTAAACTACTACCAGTTCTCATCACTAGATCCCTCTCAAGAAGCTGAGTTGACCTAAGCATATAGTATGTTAACAACTTGTTCAAAGTTGAATGTAACATGAATGCTACAAGTCTGACAATCTAACCACTAGATCACATGCACCGACAGATGTCATACTAAACAGTGCGAACAGTATGATCAGTGTCATCTGTGCAAATGGCCATTACTATGACCAATGATCTTCTGCACTGTGCCACTGTCCCAGACCAGCCATGCGCACTGTCTGGGACAGCGGCAAACAATGGCTGCAGGTGGGTGGTGTGTGCACTAAGTGGTCAGAAGCAGCTGTACAGTGAGAAGCTGACTATCACAGTACCTACTTCCCAGTAATCACATCGTCTACACTAGTTATTGACTGGTGCATGCACTGGCACTATAGCCATCCTATTAGTTGCTCAGAAACTGCAGAAGGCAAATTCTGTCTTAATGTCTGTCTGTTCGGACTGCAGTAGCAGCTGCTGCATGATAATAACCATCTCAGCACACTGACCAACGATCACTGCTATGGAATGGTTGGTACTGTTGGAGCAGACTTTTGGCTCATTGCTGTGGTGACGTGGCCTGCAGTGTGATTTGTTTCACCTTTCATTTTTGTTTCAGTTTCCATTTTGTTTTTACCGTGAAATTTAAGTTTCAGTTTTGTTTCCGTTTTGAAGGACATTTGCATTTCCATTTCAGTTTCCGTTTCACACTGTCTTATTTCGTTTCAGTTTCGTTTCAGTTTTACACATTTCTGTTTCAGTTTTCATTTTCGTTTTCACCCGATCAGACACAGTTAGAATCAGAAACAAACACCAGTATAAGACACAAGAAAATAAAGCATATAGGCCTGTAAGACTTTGCTTTGCAGCTGGAAGCAATCTGTGCATGATGACCATTTGTTTGAAGTGACTTTGAATGACTGTTATATACTGTGTGCTTTCAACAAATTCTGCCCATTGCTCTGAATGCAACTTATGCAGACAAATGAAACAGCTCAGTTTGTTTTCCGCTAGTTGTGCACTCCAACTTGTCCATGACAGAATTTGTTGCTCGTGCCATCCACAGCGCTACATTTTAACATCAAATGAAAAAATATTTCTATATAGGCGTTGGGTGTTTCCATCCACAGATCGCATTCATTGTTACAGCTCAGTGATACAACAGTGAAAACTTCAGATGGTGTCATAATGGCAGTCATTCGCTATTGTAGGCTACTGCTGGTGGTCAAACAATGAGCTTCAGCGTCGGCATCTGTTAGTCGCTATTAATTGCACGTCTGTCTTTCCTGGATGACGCCTCCAGCGAATGAATGACAGTATTTCTGGATGATTTATAGACAGAGCAAAGAATTGGACTACACAACTTCACCAGCTTTTGATGCAGTCATCAAGATACTGCGCTGCCAGGCTGCGGTTGTTATCACTGACCAGTCAGATGCCAGTGTCATTTGATCTGTTTGACGTCTTCCAGTGACGTGCTGGCGGTGGCCACTGCGTCCACCTAGAACCCTTCTCCAGACTGACGGATGCTCACTCACTCACTGCAGTCATTAACACTATAGGCCTATCCGTTAATGTAAATTACCCTGCTGGCCTGGTGCTGGCAACAGCTGTGAGTCATCAACACTGCAGATGTTCATACTCTATAACCTGTCATCAGTCAGTAGAGCCCTGTATACAAAGCAATGCATGCAGCGTGTGTCAAACACTGTGCGTTGCGCAAACTCCTGGGCCAAGGTAACTATTAATCACTAATAAGAAGCGGCATAAGCCCTTTCATATGAAATAAAAATCATCGACCTTGGATAATCTTGAAGATCACTACTGCTGCAACAAAAAGTGTATAGGCTGTAGTGCATCTTCCCTAGCAACAGCTGGGTTTTCTTGTTATAGTCTATCAATAACATGCAGTCTTGTTGATGTTGGCAGCCTGACATGCATGCTGTGATTTTCATCTCACCACGCAGTCCATGCAGATAACGGCCATCCAACTATCCGCACTGATCGCATGGTCCGCACTCTTTAGCACGACCAACTACAGACTACAGAGGCAGGTGCGTAAACAACTTCCCCAGAGTTGTTACTTAAAATTTACATGTACACTGTATATAGCTTACGGACTGGCAAGCACAAAGTCCTTTATGACCATGTCTCACGCATTTACCAAGCCCACCCCGAATTGCCTTCACATTGCACGAACTCACATCTTCTACTACTGGACAGCAAACCGGCCAATGCTCGAACCCACAACCTGTCGATCGCAAATCCAATGCCATAACGAATGAGAAACAAAAACCACCTATTGGTACAGCAAGCTTGCCACCGCACGGCCCCACCCCTCCCTTTCTGCGAGGAAAAATAACAACATGCGGCAATACAGTTAGTCACCACTTACCGACGACGGTATACTTCCGACAACATAATACTTTACGTCTTTAAACAAAGTTCCCAATGAATTGTTAGAGTCATCGCCTAACCCCATAATTCAGCTGCAACTATTAATAATGTCGAAAAACACAATAAAAACGTAAACAAAACAATCATAGAATTTTAATATAAATAATAAAACTACTTTTATTTAGGGATGATCAATATCGGTAAATGAA
>Ga0209454_1000325_pt1 | contig 25174 bp, 14 predicted proteins | sample WorMetHERISLAND1_2_FD_187400 | JGI IMG/M metagenome (GOLD analysis project Ga0209454, IMG submission 187400) | Marine gutless worms symbiont microbial communities from Max Planck institute for Marine Microbiology, Germany - Olavius geniculatus... | ecosystem: Host-associated > Annelida >... | reverse complement strand
GCCGACGGTGAAGATCTGGTGATCCTAGCTTGCACCATTTTTGACTGACCCACCCGCGTGACGGACAGACGGACGGACAGAATTGCGATGGCTAAGACGCGCTGAAAGCAGTAGCTGCTTTCGTGCGTAAAAATCATAATCTCATGGTATTACACAGAACTGCAAGTACTTGGTAGAATTTTATGCACCATGCCACTTAACACAGAAGTCCAACACAGGGTTCCCACACATCCTTGAAAGTCCTGGAATTTTTTCAGTATATCTAGTAGTGTAAACATACAGGTCACATTTTATGTGAACACGCAACTACCAAATGAAACTACTATGTCACTGTAAATTAACATGTCGGCACTACTTTAATGTGATTTCAACTGGACTGCATACACTTGCAGTTAGTGACATGTCGCATAATGTGTAATGATGTGAACTAATGTTGACATTTAATCATTGAAAACTACTTTCGGCAGTCCTTGAATTTTTCCGGTACTTCCTGACTACAGTGGGAACCCCGACAACAGGTAACGAAGTTGAGTCTGAGAAAATCACAAAGATGAAAACAAACCTACTGTAGTAAATAAAAACGCACAAAATCCCCAACAACTCAAGCCGAAACCAGCAACCTGTTGGAACTGTGCATTCAAACTGGAATATTTCGTAAGAAGATGCAGCTAATATGAAAGCAGAAATAACGTAAGTAATACACCGGGTCTGCATGAGTGAGTGAGTAGGGTTTAACGTCCCGCCCGACACAGTATAGGTCATTTTGGGGATGGCCTTTCCAGGTAAAATTGCACATACACATAATAACAAAACAAAAAGTTTAACCTGAAACATGCATTATATATTGAAAGTATTGGAAATGATCACCATTAACCTAGCGTCGACCATTACAGTGATGTCACTTGAACTCCATTCACTGCAATGATGGACGTGAACTTTTTCCAAAACTCTGATTGCTGAATCTACGTAAAGTATGCATGTTACACATGTTTATGCGCCACACTGTATTATGCGCTAATACTAAATACTATTACAAAAACATTGAAACTCGTACACATCGAATATCACGTCAGATCGAAAGCCTCGAGACTAAGGCTGACTTGAAAGCTTAACACGGTTTTAAGTCTTTTTGCTATGGAGCTCAAAACAAATTTCAGTGCTTTGGAATTTGCCGTCGACTAGCTTACAGTCCAAACTATGGACTCGAGTCACAGATACATGAATCCACCAAAACACCAATTCCATGTTAACTGGTATAAGGTTCAGACTTAGGCTGAACTACTTGCCTTAATATTAGCACATAAAGCAAATGCCTTGCTGAACAATACATCACAGGCAAAGTTATGCTGCAGCATACAACATCCAACTAATTCAAGTCTTTTGGAAGTATGTTATGATATTTATACAGGACAAAACATTGACGGGCAGCTAGGTAAGTATACCACAATGAACCAGAGAAAATATTTAAAAAATGACCATGCCACGTCTCTAAATAACATCTGACAGGACTTTATAACGGTAAAAAATCAACAAGAAAGAAAATGTTTACAGCCACGAAAATTACAATTTTGAACAAAGTACAAAAAAGTTCACTGTTAGTGCTTTCATACCGTTTGGTCTTCAAGAAGAAAAGTATGCATCTGTTGAAAATCCTGGAGTAGTGATCTCCAAATGATTTTGTAGTTTAAAGATTTCAAGACCCATCAGCTAGCCATGGATAACTGGCTGTTTATTCATACAAAAAGGGAGCAGTAATAGTTATAACCCCCCAAAACGAAAAGTGCATACAGTACAAATGTTACACAAACACTGGTGAACTTGCAGCATCTCACGGAAGCATGATTAATAACACAACGCAGTACATCACAGAGCGAGAATAAACAACAGCACATGATACACGAAACAGCTGGAACGGTTTATCCACTAATCGGACCAAAATATGACAGTCTTGTGTTTATCACATGAGAGCAGGCTTCGGCCATTTGGATTCCACGCACACGCCGTGAGCGCTTCACTGCAAAACAGACACATGCGGTTTCAACTCCATGTGAAAAATTTCATACGATCAGCAATGAAAAAAAGGCTTGTTGAAGGGATCTTTTTACTTTACAGCGCTAAAATCAACATGAGATGCCTGAATTTATTCTGTCTACATGTTCTTCTTGAAGACCAAAAACAACAACATCTGTTTTACTAACTGCCAGATGAGGGCTGAAGAAGTGTGTTTTTAGTTCATACTAAAATTTCATTCAAGTTCAATAAAAGGCTGTTATCAGTCATTCACAATCAATATATGAACAAGCTAGAAATTAACTGATAAGCCAAGACGAGCTACATTGCTTTTCGCTGCAAATAGTCAACATGCACACGAGCTCTGCTTAATTCCCATCAGACTGAAAAATCTGGCAAAAATTCTGTGTGAGACAGATTTGCAAGATGCCACACAACACTACAATGACTACTAAATACATTTCTTGCATTTGCTGTTTTTACTTGTCAGGTACAAATTGTACTCAGTAGAAGAATGTGAATAAATAATGGCACCTTATACTAGGATTACACTGTCACATGAACACAACTGAAAAGTTCAGACTACTTGCATGTGAACAAAGTATACAAAATTTGCTAACTATTACAAATACTAAGTCAACTATATCTGCAGGGAACTGACAAAATGGAGACCCTTTGTCTTTGAACAGACTCGTAATTAGTAAGTTATATACATGAAAACTCATAAAAATACATGTCTAGGACCACTTACTGTCCGCTGCAGCAACACCTGGGGGACAGTTGTTAAAATAAAGGCTGTATTTTTAAGAATTCTTATAACTTATTCAGAAAGTGAGCAGAGAGTTTAAGCAAATTATCATTAGGTATACCGATGATCTTTGAGAATGGTGTGAAGTTTGGATGTAGCAACCTGCCAGATGTAAACTCCTCCATCGCTCGACCCTGCGGCCACGTACTCGTCATCCGGACTGTACAACAGTTCCCAGCAGAACACCGGACAACATACAAATAGTGACTGGCGTTGGGGTCATCACTGAAAATTTCCGACCCAAAGTTTGTAAAACGTTCCTCGAGATCTTGGTTCGAGGGCAACATTTTCGGAACTGAGGGGAAAAAATTGTCAATGATGATCAACATTCCAGTCACTACTTGTTTTGTTATACCTCAAAATCAAACAATTCTAAAAGTCAACAAGTAAAAAATTATTAAAAAAAGCTGTGACCACTTCAATGTTGCCCAGGCGACAGTGCACGGGCAACAGTGCGTATTTGTTAACGTCATGTGACGCGATTTCGACCAATCGAGTGCAGGTATTTTGCATTGAGGTATAACAACATTCAATGACAAGTGATAAAAAAGACCTAATGAAATGCAACCATTAGGATGCTGGACTTGCAATGAAAGGTTGTGGGTTTAAACTCCAGTAGTAGTTGGGTCACTATCAAGTGGTTACTACCTACATGAGTCACTGTCTAAGGACAGACAAACCATCTCAGTATATAACCAACAACCAAGGTCAACTCAGCCTACCATCCATTGGGAGTAGATAAATCGAGTACTGGCATGCCTAGCCAGGGGTAAGGTGGGGCGTGTTGATGCTCCATAGCTCTCAGATGGTTACCACTAAAAAGCTATGGACAAGCTTTAACCTTATCTAAGGTTGAAATGCTGCAATGCAGCTATGCAGCACAGGCAGCTCAAAATCACAATCAATAAAAATCTGTCAATTAGTTTGAAATACACAAACACAGCATACACATGCAGAATTAACTTCACGATCACAGATCTTTCTTTTTCACATCCTTTTCTTTCGCTTCATCTTCATGCAGCTTAGAAGTAAATGGCCACGGTGAGTGCAAACTCTGAACTGTTAGCAACTGGGACTGGGTTTATTCCCGAGACAGATTCAACAGATCCAGATGCTTTGAGATATTAAACAGGAAAAAAGGTCTGACACTGCCATCTATAATCTATCACCAATAGTGCCTTCGAGGCTTACAGAACTTCAAAAATACTTCTATTTTTATTTCACTGCATTTCCAGTTCATTTATATCCAGAGGCTGTAACAGCTAAGCTTCTAATAAACAAGTCAACAAAAGAAACAGAAATATGACTAGGTCTTGAAAGATGTTGAAAAGAGATAACCACAAGATAAACAAACAGGCCAGTTACTGTACCTGTATATGACTCTCGTTGAGTCGACGGCAACATGAAACCCCTCCGCACTGAACAGTCACACAAATAACGCATCGCTGATATAATACACAGTGCAAACCCACTGATACAGTGTGTATGTTCAGAACAGCCATTACTACAATTGAACACCATTACGAGAACTGCTTCAGTCCAAAACAGTCTACCACTGCGTTTGGTTACTGCTTAACCTGCCTACTTACCAGTTACTTTGGGTTAAGCCAATCCCTAAAAGTGAATTTATAAGTTATAACAAATTCCTCAAAATACTGCCTTTATATGCATTGTTTTTGCTGTTTTTGAGGTTGCATTTCGAGGAATTTGTTATAACTTATTAAGTTACGTCTCAACCTATGAGTCTATTCAAAGACACCCTAAAGGTGAAGTTTTCGTAAAGTGTCTGAAGCAGCATGTTACATGCTTGATGCCTTTCCATTTACCCCACCAGTGGTGTCAAAGCACCAAAGGAAACGGAAGCGGCAACATAAGACCGAAATAAACTACTTCAGCACCAATTTTTCGCAGTCATGATCGCCAATGAATACTATAAGATACGCTAAACTGCACTAAGATATGAGACTTCGTAGTCAGTGTATAATCTTCTTATTCTGATGTAACAGCAAGTTGATGATAGTCTCTTCTGAACGTTCACTGAATGCTCCTAGCTTCAGCTGCTTTCTCGAGATCAGTGTAAAATTGTAAGTCTATTTCCAGCCAAGTCCTGTACGATCTATCTACTGCATAATAAGTAAGTAAATTTGCCTGAGTGAAGCTTTGATGCTGCCGCATGGAAGATCGACAATTGTGATGGTGTTGCTTCGTGTGCAACCAACAAGTCCCTTTTTATCTAGAAACACAGATATCAAGTTCAACAACATCCTATTTGCATTGTTCTACAACCACGTATCTAAAACAAAAAAGTTGATCTCTGTTCACCTCCAAGCAGAGCTAAAAAACCTAAGTTTTTTTAAAAGAAAATGTCTAGGTTTTTAGGTTTTTGTTTAGTTGCTATGCATGACAGCAGAATGCTTCGTGCATCTTAGCCATCGTCTAGGCGTCCGTCCGTCTGTCCATCACACCCTGGCACTGTATCAAAATGGTGCAAGCTAAAATCACAATATCTTCACCGTGGGCTGCCTTAAGGTCTCTAGTTTTTCGTGATAAAATTTTGTGCTCCTGGGTATGGGGTTCCCCTCGAACGAGGGCATCAAAGAGGGGTACTCCCCTCTAAAAGACGTTATTTTGACCCTATTGGCTCTTCTAGTATGAAAACGGTTGCAGATAGGTACACACATGCTGCTTATCATAACGAGCACTGGTGACAGGCTTTTTATATTTATCAACATCTATGACCTTGAACGACCTTGAACCCCTAAAATAGGAGTTTTTAATGACCTTGTTGTGATCTCTAGCTGTGGCACACATTTTAAGAGTGAAATGCGCTGAAATGGCTAGAGATGGACCTAGACAACCTGTGTATGACATTTTTAGCATAGAATGTACATTTTTAAGAACCTAAGTTTCAATCTCTTAAATTCAAATAGTCTTTCGCACGGAGGCCTCTAATTTAAGTACGCTTTCAAGATGTATTAATATCTTATTGCTGTAGGCCTACACTGATTGCAAAAGTGGCAGAACCGCTGCTATCGTGTGCCACGTGAGCTTTTCTCAAATTACTTGTTTTTTAGGTTTTAAAAGGTTTTTTGGTTTAATTTGCAAAGAACGCCATACACAAAATCACGAAACCAGGTAAAACATATTATTCACCAAATTCACGCTCTTATGAGTGAACGACATAATGCCATGACTGGTGCCATAACTCAAAAATCACAATCAAAGTATTAATTAAAATGTGATATGTAACAAACTTAACAACAAACAAAAACTTTAAAAACCTAAAATTAGACTTTTGACGTTTTTGTAAAACAACCTAAAAGACCTACGTTTCATCGAACCGATTTTTCAGCCCTATCTCCAAGATAGCCGAAATGTTATTGTTTTAAAATCTGCCAAAGTTATTCTTACATTTTACCTTTGCTTGCATTGCTGCTGTCTTCACTGAAATAATTACTACTATCACCACTAAAAATAAACAAAGATGTTTCTTAATAAAGCCCTTCAATCATCACATTTGACTGAGTCAGATTACGGGCAGATATAACACTGCAAACACCGTGGCGAGAGACAGACGGGTGAAGTGCATTATAAAATAACTTACTTAAATTGCCAACACTGTAAAAGATAAAGGTGTCAATTTGTATATCGCATCTTGCGTACACTCCTCTAATGCACTTTTTGTCACTAACCAGAGCCACCGCGTGCAGCTTGCAGACACAGGCTAGCGTGGCGGCTGGCTAGGCAGCCCCAGTAAGCTTTACTAAGGTCACCGCCTTCCGTAACCCATATAAATGAGTTACTACTCATTTTACCGACCTCGGAGGGATAGCAGGCTGAGTTGACCTTGTTGGTTGACTGACAGTGGACGCTTTACCCAGAAAGTGGTCAAACAGCCATCCATCAGTCTAGTGCAGGATGGGGAAAGTTCACTGACCAGGACCGTCATTCTAACCACTATGCCACACCACCAACTGTACTATTTCAAGACAAGAGGAATACTGACCTAGAGTGAGGTCGACGGATGTGATCCTGCCATCAAGTAGGATCTCTCTGACAGTGCTGGAATCAGCTCGCAGGTCATAGAAGCGCAGTTTCCTGTCAAAATGAGCACTGACGACATTGTACCCATCAACGACAGCGATGTCATTGCAACTCGACCCGGCAAATATAGTCTTTGTACCTGTCCAGTGTGAAGACACAACACACCATACTTTCCAACTTTTAAAAGGTAAAGGTAAATTCCAGTACTTGCTATAGCACTTCTTATATGAGATAGACTCAAGATCAGAAGCGCTTTTACAATCTCGAAGTGGCAACTGATTGCATGAGCTAATGATACTGCAGCGCACTATGCGGCCATCCATTGCCTGCGAAAACGAACAATTGGACCCGTGGTTTGCAGCTAGCAGACATACCACCGCCCCAATCAGCTACACTAGGCCTTCACCCCGTAGCCCATAAGCTACTACTCATTTCACGTCCCATGGAGAGTAGGAGGCTGAGTTGGCCTGAGCATGCAGTAGGTTAGCAACTTGCTCAAGGTTGCTGGCAGATGACTGGCAGTGAGAATCGAACCGCAACCTGAAAGTTACAAGCCGACACTAATCACTAAACACTTGCACCTACACAGGCACGTAGACGTGAACAACTTGCCCAGAGTTGAGGTATGGTACTTGGTTGTGCACCAGCTGGGAATTGAACCGTGGACCTTTCAGTCTAGTATCCAATGCCCTAACTGCTGAACTACAATGCACACTTTCAGCTAGCTGGTATTTCTTCTTTTAGGTTTTTGGTGTTACAAAAACAGCAGAAACATCGTGTGGAATTTCCAGACCATACCGCGAACACAGTAAACCCCAGAAAACATTAGCCAATTAGTCTTCATGGCATTTCAAAATTGTGTAGTTATACTGAGTTCAAAAAGTTACTATTACAGTTACAGGGTGACAATAACGATTTTACAGTTCAATGTAGTCCATTAATGTAAAGTCTGTATGTTGGGCAATTCAATGACTCTATAACAGATGCCAACTTACAGAAAATAGTTCCGGAAAAGCATGTTAAGCACAAAGAATGAAGAATCAAGACGTCTAGGGGGTGGAAAATGAGAATGCTGTCCCTCTCAGGGCCTCATTAGCCAACTAAAAATTTTTTTGGGGGGGGGCAGCTCCAGCCGCCAACGAATTTTGGTGAAAGTTTAGCCATGGAAACGATTCTAGCAGAAGCAATTTCATTTTTTATGCTATTTAGTCAATGAAAAAGTGTTAATATTCTAGGAAATACAGTACACAGCGCCTCTAAAGTCAACCGACATACTGGCACCATACAAATTCGTGTATTATTATTATAATTATTATTACAAATTGATAACCATAAGCAGCTGATTCCCGATATTATTTGAAGCCGGAGCAAGATGGTACCTGGGCAAAGTGACCGTTTTCCCCAGATGTGCTATGGATTCAGGGGCATTCTCCCACCACTGCTGTGGAGTCATGACCGATGTGACTATTAAATAAAAAACAGTGATTTCGATGATGTGCCTAGTATCATCACCAATATCAGTCAAAATAAGGGAAGCATGACCTATGTATACACTGTGAGGCAGAAAAAACACACCAAAATTTATCGATCATAACTTAAAGGCGGATTATCAAATTTCAATAATTTTTGGTATAACTATTCCTGACACAACTTGCCATCAACCGGTTATTCAAGTTTTCACCTAACCCATCATATGCTTCTGCACTACCTGGAGAAATCGAAACACATACAATCGGCATTAAAATGAACAAAAAACGCTAAAAACCATCCGTGACATTATTAATAGTAAGTTGGAGAAGGATAATGAGATTTTAATAGTTTTTGGTACAAACATTTCTGACATAACTGGCCATCAAATGGCCATTGAAATTCCCAGCTCGTCTGACGTCTGTTGCTGCATTACCTGGGGAAACAGAACAAATGCAACATGAGATAAAAAAAATCAGTAAATTTAATCATTCCAGATACGTAGCCTTTAACAACCCTGATCACAGTCCATTCGACAGTATTTGCAGTGTTATGCAGCAGCAAGTTTATGGGACTCTGTTCAGGAATATCAGTGAACTCAAGAAGCGTGAGTGGGTGAGTGAGTAGTTTCTTAACAATAAGAAACAACTGCTTGAGGTCTAAAGCAGAGCATTATCAACACTGCTATCAATGCACAGAGAATGCATCTCCCTGCCTGTGCTTACACAAATGGCCAAAATTTTGACTATTTACTGTCAGCAGTTGCAGAACTGGAAAATTGGATAAACTGTCAGCCAAAGTGCTAGAAATTTGGACAAAATGTGCCAAATGTGCGTTATTTTAATCAAATAATGATACTGCATTGAATAAAAATGTAATATTTTGCTTGTTTTGTTTTCCCCAGGTAGTGCAAAAACAGACGTTTGGCGCAACTGGAACATAAATCGTCATTCGATGGCCAGTTGTGTCTGGAATATTCGTACTAAAAATTATAAAAATCTGATCATCCGTCTTTAAATTACGATCGATAAATTTTTATTTGTTTTTTACGCCTCACAGTGTACATGACATGACAACCTACATGCAATGACATGACCCAGAATAGACTGGCATGACCTACATGCTGTGGTTCGCACATCCCACAACTTGAGTGTGCGGTCATGGCTGCCTGAAACGACCCGGTTTGGATCACTGAGGAACTTAGCCGCAAGCACCTTGCCACTGTGACCGGTAAGTGTATGCTACAGCACACAGCCAAACATTATCCTTCATCATCAGTTCACGCCAGGGCTTGTAGTGGAAAATATAACAGCCGGTACAGAAACTGCCAGAGTGTGGTTACAGATCAAATATTGTGCCTTACCTTACCTCCGGGGTGGGCAGGCTGTTATGCCTGCTGAGTGCTGAGGCCGTATCAGTTTGGCCCAATGCGCATCCCCGAATGTAACCATAAGGTTATACGAAACGGCTATGAAGCCGTAAATGGCTATAAAGCCAAAATCGGCATGAAAGCTGAAAATTAACCGGTGCATGAGCACTGATAATGCATCTGATCTAAGAATTTTTGGTAAGCTCTTTGTTGGCTCTTGCCCCACGAATTTTAGAAAGCTTTAGATTTAGATTTATTATGTATATCTTGTGGTTGCGTTGTTAAAAGTTGCGCTTGTCAACTTTACATTAAACGAATATATGATGATGATGATGATCAGAACACTAAGCCGCACCACCATATCAAGGTGGCTGACCATGGGGGCAAATAGTGTGCATTAAATTAAAATTATTTTTATATATTTTCTTAACCATCTCACAAAAGAAATGGCAATGCGTGGGCAAGAAAGTGCCGGTAAGTCATAATGTCCAATATCGGTCTGGTTCATGCAATAATTACAAATTTTGCAGCTGTGAACCAAATTTAAGTTGCCAATGTACCACATATTTTCGTGTACTTGACACGTGACACTTATTATAACAGGAAAGCATATTATCACAATTAAAAGTTATCACTTTGTAAGATAAAACAAAATCCAAAACGGACATCAGCATAAAAGCAGCCTTCTTTAATGTACGGTAACTTGTAGCTAAAAAATGATTAAACAAGACTAAAATCTCAGCTAGACTGCTATCTGTAATAACAGACATGCTATTTAAGTACAAAAATATGTCAGCTTAATACCATCCCCCTCAACTCACCTTTTGAACCAAAAATGGGTACACCTGTTACCCCTGACCTGAGCAATATTGGTTCTTCCACACCTTTTAGTTTTCGAGGTATGAATGTGCAAGTGCCAGACAAATTGCAACAAGGTATATGCTAGACTGTTTACAAGCAGTGCTTGTCGTTGCAATGCTAGAATATTTATCACCATAAGCCATGAAAGCACCTAAAACGTATTGTGTACTTTGATGAAAATTTGCCAGGAATAACAAACTAAACTAATAATAATATGACAAAAATATTGCAAAAATGTTACAATTCAAACTGAAAGCAAAGTCATTAAAGTGCGAATTCAACAAAACATTAAATACAGAAAGAAAAATGAATAATAATTCAATTACAATTACCCGTAGTCGCTGATCACTTGGTGTCCAAATACGACTGGCGAAGTCATTTGATGCAGCTAACAACAGCTTGTCCTGAACAGCAGAAAACAACAACTTGTCAAATGTTACTTTTTCACATGCAATAAGTGACAGCAAAACAGCAGCAAAATATGAATTAATTTCCAACATATATATTATACACATACTGACATGTAAGCACCGCTCTCAGAGACTTTTCTGGCACTGATGCACTACATAAATTAACATTTTACTTACTTACTTACATGCTAAACAATGAATCAAAATTCTGATTTTCACACACAAACAAAACACACACACAGGCACACACTAATAACTTAACCAGCAAATTCCACAATAGTTACTACAACCAAGTTAGGCTTGTCTCTATAGAAGTAAACCCTTGAGAACTGCTGTGGCAAACCAACTGCCCAATCAACAGCATTGAAACATCAAAGACAGACAAAACATGACACATCAGTCTTGTGCTATTTTGTCTCCTCAAATAATGGCAGCTATCATTTTTTCTAAAAACCTTGCTGCATATAAATGCTGAGAAACATCTTGGAGATTGATGGCAACTTTTATCAAGTATCGTGTTATTCTGCTACGGGTAGTAAATTCAACAGACACACAGGAAGGCTGCAACAGTTAATGCATACAGCAGATACAAGTGCATCAAAGACAATTTGCACTCACGTCGATGTCAATGTCAATAGCCGTGATGCCAGCATTGCAGCCGACCAACATTGCTTTAGGCTCACACTTCACTGTACAAGCAACACACAAGTTCACAGTAAACTATGCAGAAATCCCACATTCAGAGGCGCGTTTCACACTTTTTTTTCTGAGAATCTCTGAGAATCCCAGATATTCTAACTTAGAAGTGCGTTTCGCACTTTCTACTTCTCTGAGATTTTCTGAGAAATTGTGAGCAAGATTTTCCTTTGCTATGTTATGCTAGCTCCGCTCACTTGCTTGAGTTACGTCATCCAAATAGATAAAATTGGCTAGCATAGAATTCTATGTTAGAATTCTCAGAGAATTCTTACTCGCGCGTTTCACACTTTTCGTGAGAACTAGTGAGAACAACTGAGCCGTAGAAGTGAGATTCTCAGAGAAAAAAGTGCGAAACGCGCCTCTGGTAACAGCCAATACCAATGTCTGGATTACAAGTCAGATGATGCGAAACATGAAAAAAGCACCAAAAGTTCATAGTGGTCTAACAGTTAGAGTATTGCACTCGAAACTTTCAGGCTGCAGTTTAAATCTCACGAGGCTCATTTACTTACTCAGGTCAACTCAGCCTCCTATCCTCAGCAATAGGGATAATAAGTAACAGGTAAAAAACGAAGACCTAGTGAGTCTCACTGGAGTGAGTGAGTGAGTGAGTAAGTAGGGTTTAACATCCCACCTGACACAGTATAGGTCATTTTGGGGATGACCATTTCAGGCAAAATGCACACAAACACATAGTAATGAAACGGTAAGTTTAACCTTTACGATAAAAATAAGAAAACAGAAAGTTTTACCTTTACAGAAACACAAAACACCAAAAAATGAGCTAAACCTAAAATTGTAAAAACTCCATTACACGTGCATATGTAACTAACATAATGGTAGTTCTAATAATCCTCCCTATTATCCTCCAGACAGTCATCAATGTGATGATGCTGTCTATTGGAGGACAGGGTGTGATGGTATGTGTCCATTTTGCACCATAAGTTCAAGAATGGTTGGCTGCATAACGTACTTATCAGTATCATTAGCTCATGCCAATCAGCTGCCACTTCCGAGATTGTAAAGCGCTTCTGGACATGAGCCATAGCATGGAAAATTGATTGATTTTTCTCATGTGACTAAATCACTCAGAATATAGTACAGCATACAGCAATAAGGATCACAGAACTATTTTTGTTGCCATTTTGAGAACTGAATAGCTTTTCAACAAGACATCGACATAAAGAAGGTCATTTTGTGCCCTACAGATGTTAACAGTAACCGATTATGCCACTAAAACTTGTGGCAAAGTCAACGCTATTCAGTTACGATAAAATATATGAATCTAAAAAAGTGAGTTAACAACAATAATCACATTAGATCAGCAGATCATATGTACTTCATAAAACATCTCAGAAAGTATGCAAAAGTTATATAAATAAAAAAATTAACAGAACAGTAAAAAAGCAATGTCAATGAGCTATTCTAAACTGATAACTAAAAAATATAGTTAGAAACAAAAGTGGGTTTCTTCAATATTCACCAACGACCATGAGGACGCTCGGTGTAAATATCAGTAAAAAATCAGAATCAGTTAAATAAATGGTTTACGCAGAAAATGGCCACTTGAATAATGCTGCATAGTGCATATGTAAGACAATGTGTTAAGTATAAATCGAAGCTCACCTCCGTGAACTTCCCAGAGTTTCACTTTCCTGTCGGAGCCGCCGCTGGCAAAGTACTGCCCAGAAGGACTCCACTTGAGCGCGTTCACTTCACCATCATGTGCTTCCTGACAGGACACAGAACGGAAAACACAACCTTTAAGGTTAAAGGTGGTGTATAGCAGTCTACATGTATATGGGAAACCCACCACAGAGCTACAGAGTGACACAGGTGAACGTGCCTTGCCATAACCCAGCCAAACAGGCTGGTACTCAATTTACCTACCTCAGGGGGATGAAAGGCTGAGTTGACCATGGTGTTGGTTATACACTGAGATGGTTTACCTGTCCGCAGACAGCCACCCATCCAGGTGGCAACCATCTGATAGCAACCCAACCAGGAATGAATCCAACTACCTTTCGATCCATCATCTGATCAGCATGATCAACAGTACGATGTAGCAATGACAAATCTACAACTCCACCGTGTCCCAAAATTAGCGACACCCCTAGCTTCAGTGAATCACACTTAATTCAGTTTGTCGTTGATGAATTTTAACGAAATATTGTACACTGCACTATCGTAGCATTGCTTACTGTCACACTTATTGTGACGTCCTCACCTTACCGTGTGTATTCAGTGTAACATCATTATGACATCAGAGTTTGTTTACATTTGGGTTACATTCAATACGTTGTTACTGACAAGGCGATCAAGCTGTGGCGTATGCACCTAAGACTAAAAGCTTGCATCAAGGCCAAAAATGGGCACTTTTAGCACAAACTTTAGAGAATATTTCAGAATGATTGTCTCCACAAGTGTTTTGCATTTTGTAAAAATTTGCCGCCAGGTATTAACGATTTAACACCAACTTATTTGTACGGGTGTCGCTAATTTTGGGACACGATGTAGCAACATCAGAGATATTGCAAAACACTCGATACAATACTGCTGGCCATAGAAATAGATAACCATCATCTACGGGCCCACACTGAAGATCATAAACTGTTAAATATTTATTACGCAGCCATCCTGATAAGGCCACATTATAGTCTTGCTCATAAATTGTCTTCCGTCTCTCTGTCTTGCACAAGCTCTCAACAAATCAAAAAACAAAAAAAGCATATAAAGGCCAAAAATGGTCTAAATGTTCTCCAAGACTAGAGTAATTAAAAAGCCAATTTTCAGTTCTACTAATGCTATGGTCAACAGATGATAAAAGATGTATATTTCATGTAAATGTTAAATTATGGGTATAATAAATTAGTGCCGGTATGACACATTTTTTCTAGTTGACTGCAATTCAAGTACACGCAATAAGTCATGAACAAACAGAGAAAAAAAGAAGAAACAAAACTAACAATGGTTTGGACTGCACGTGAAGGAACGGACATCACAAAACCAGCAAATTCACCTCCACTCAACCTACAATACAAAATACAATACGACAGAGAATTTGCACTTAAAACTGGCAGCCAAACTGTCAGTTTAATTTAGTGCATAAACTAAAAAAACTAAAATGTTTTTTAAAAAATAACACGAGAGTCACTGAAACAGAAATGCAGCTATAACGTAAAACTCAAAAGATCCAGAAAATGCTGAAATAAAAAAAAACTAAAAAAAGAAAGAAATAATGAAAGCAAAAGCTGGAAAAAAACACACAACAGCTACATGACCCTGTGTAGGGCCAATGGGTGACTTCACTCTTTTACTAGACTTTCGATGAGCTACATCGGCTGAGCTAAAGTTCGGTCTAAATATATACATGTACTTGAGCAAAAAAGTGAAGTGATTTTGCTAAGCCTTTCGCTAAGCAGAAAGCGAAGTCTAAGTCAAAAGTTTCCACTTGAGTAGCAAAAGAGCTCAGCAAAAGTCTCAAGTCCAAACGTATACTCTACGTACATACTAAAACCAAAGTTCAGTTAAACTCTGGCCTAAGTACAGGATTTTGGGTTGGTGGCATGGCATAGCGGTAATGCATCTGATCAAATCAACGAAGTTAATCTAAGCCGGGCCGGGTTAGTACATTCATGAGTGACTGCCTGCGGTCAAGTACACCATCTCTGTATGTAACCAGCCGCCTAGGTCAACTCAGCCTTCCATCCCTCCGGGGTAGGTAAATCAAGTACCAGCCTATAGCTGAGGTTAAGGTAGAGTGCATTCACCTGTGTCGAGTGGCGGGTAACACTGTGAAATCCCATATGGCAGGTGACGCTTTGTAGCTCTAAGATGGGCTTTCCATAAAAAGCTATATCATCCCCTTTAACCTTTAGTGTTCAGCTTAAGGTTTCACCCAGAGGATTAGCTCAGCCAAAGTCTAAGTCAAAAAATGCAGTCACCGAATGTCAACAGTTCATGCATATCAAGTAGTACGCACATGTGCATGTGCACGTACACACCTTCACCAAATTTATTGAGCTAGCTAGCAGCCAAAAAAGTTTACAAGACAATCTCCAAAAATTGCTGAAGCAGTCATCTTACAACTAGACACAGCTCTTCATGCAGATACTAACAGCAGAACTTAGCTCCATAGCGCAAAAGGCAAAAAGAAAAGAAAAACTTCATCAACCCAGAAAGTGAAAAATGTGTAACTTCGATCATATGGTCACAAAACTACACAGCAGTCAAAAAACAAATCACTACTTCTCAATAGATCTTTTGCCAAATATTGACTACTTTCAGAATTCTGTCACCAGCATAGTCTGCTGAGAATTTGCAATAAAACGATTACTGAACATGCTGCCACACCTTAAGAACGTTGCTACTCTACCTTGTAAAGACAACTGCATAATACAGCTGACCATAGATCAGCATCAAACTGATTACCTTGGCTTGGGGCCGAGAGAGACGTCCGCAACTCCATCAGTTGCAGCCCTCAGCAGTTCAAATCGTTCCTGCTCCTGCTTCATTCGCACAAATTCTTCGTTCTCGGCATTCATTCGATCGGCGTCCTTCGCCTTCAGTGCCATCCAGCGAGTGACAAGCTCCACATTTTCGTTCTGCAGCTCACGCATCTTCGCCTCCATGCTCGAGAACGCCATCTGCAGCGCCTGCTGCTCGTCCAGTAATACCTGCAACATGCCAGTGTAAACCAGCATACGATCAATAAAGCAGATCAGATTGAGCAATCTACGGCTAAAACATTTCTACAAGGTTGGCCAAAAAATGTCCTAAATTGTTTTTGTCAGAACTTTGTCAAATCTCCACCAAATTTGATAAATTTTGGCACATGAATGGCCAAGATGATAGAATTCTGTGAGGTACACTCATTGTCCACCTCACCTAATCTATGTCAACACACTACCATGTAAAATGCAGATGCTCAAAATTGCTGCAGACTATCATTAGAACAACATCTCTGAAGCGCAATATGTCCTAGATGCAATCAGACTCATGAGTTTCACAAGCATTTGCACATATATAGCACTTGGACTGTATAAACAACTGCTCAAATCTTTGTTCTGTTACAGTGCTACCTTCTAGTAAACAATACTTAAGTAGTGCCACCCAGGGTGAACAAGAAGCCTGACTGTCGCTAGGTTAGCCGACAGTACTGGTCGTCTATGACCTTGAAAGTCATCCAAGGTCCATGATTTTCATCTCATCTGAAAGGGCGTATTCAATTTCCTATTAGTGATCAATAGCAACGTAGACCCTATCTCGCACTATTTAGCTACAATACATCCATGACAGACAACGATGGACAGACAGAGAGATGACGAACAGCAGCCATACCATAAGCTCAACTGTTACTTAAGTACGGTGGCTGAAAATTAGGATCTAGGCAATTTAGAGCTATGAATGAAACCTGGTTGGTCTGCTGGAGTTCTGTCACATCCTGCTGCAAGCCATGACAGTGAGTCGTTACCTCAGTGAGTTTCTGTTCCAGCTCCTTGACACTACAGCAAAACAATACACAACAATAATATACTTAGTTATTCAACATGACAATCTTACAAAGTGAACAATTTAAAACAAAAAGAAATGAAAAAATAGAAACTACACCATTAAGCAGTGCGTAAATGTTCAAGAAAGCTGCAAACTTAAAATGAGGCAAACAGTCATAACCGTGTTTAACAAGCAGCAACTCTGCTATCTGATTGATATTACACATCCAAGAATAAGTTAACAAGTTTTGATGAACTACAGACCACAATACTCTTTTTATTTATGGCTGCCAATTCTTCCGACGTAATCTTATATGCAGAAGCACAGCACTGAGCATTACAACCAATCAGAAACCTCATTCTCAATAAACTTAAAAATACAACAAAATAAACCTATATAGTGGAAATGTGCAGAAAATTTTTAATGCAAAGTAGTGTTGACATTACTGAAGATCAAGCAAAAAATATTTAACACGGAGTTTAAAAGAGTCAATAGGCAGTGTTGGATCTCTCAGACACTCGGACAATTTATTGACTGGCTGAGAGCTCCAAAAGACAATAGGGCAGCCAGACAGTGCGAAAATACCGTTCTGCAATCACGTCGTCTTGATCACCAGACTGGTCTCGCGAGCAAACAATGTTGCCCCGGTGTTGAGGTCTATCAACTAGACATGGTCTTAGGCTCAATCCGCACTGTGCGATAAATAAAACCTTAGTTATGACTCTGTAAGTTAAACGATGTACAAAGTCAACCGTTATTAGCCGAAAATTGTGACAATTTGTCACTTATCTCTTCAGAGAATGGAATAAATTATTTACTATTCTTACTGCACTGTTATTCTTTACAAGAAATTTGAGCCAATGCTCACGAGATGCGTGAAAGCCTTAACAGTTCCTGTTCGCAAACTGTCAGTCTATCTCCAGCCATTTCATCGCAGTTCATTCCTGGAGTGTGCGCTGCAGCTGAAGATAGCAGAAATCAATAAAAACCCCTTATTTTGGAAGTTCAGGATCTTTTAAAGTCATCGACGCTGATATGACTAAAAAGCTCATTACTAATGCTTGTTGTGATAGGCAGCATACCGATGGTGATCTGCAACCACTAAATCATGAAAGACTGGCCAACAATGGTAAAATAACGAATTTTGCAAGGGTAACACTTTTTGATGCCCTCATGCGCAGGTTTCCTTGAACCTAGTAAATCGAGACTAGGACCATTGAAATCTACACCGTGTCTCAAAAAACCAGTCAAAATTGTTTTCGGCATAACTTTGTCAAATTTCCATCAACTTTGACAATTTTTGGCATAAGGATGGCCAAGACAATATCATTATGTACAATGCACTCATTTACCACCTCCCTCAAATTTATGTCAACGCACTACCATGAGAAACATAGATGCTCCAAATTGTTACAGTACGTGGCGATTATTTGTATCAGATGGCTCACTCATGCATCATCAATTTGAATTTGCACCATTTTTGACTGATCCACCCGTGTGATGGACGGACAGACAGATGGACAGACAGACAGAAATGCAATGGCTAAGACACCCTAAAGCAGGAGCTGCTTTCGTGTGTAAAAATTAATAGTTTAGATTTTCTGAACTCAGTCAAACACAGATCTATTTTGTTTATAGAATAACTTGATCTCAAATTCTATGACAGTGTTTCTGGCATCTCTTCTGGTTCTGTTCACATCAGCGCAGTTCTCCACAGCTATCCTACAAAAATGATTAGCCAGTATGATGGCTAGAACTAAAACAAGTAAAACCCTGCTAACGCAAACGCAAACGCGAAACAGCGGTGCACCATCATACGCTAGTGATCCATAAACTTCATCTGTAGATCTCATCCATATGGCTTTTTGCTAGTTTCACAGAAGGCCCAGTAAAACAAAATCAGTCACCAGATGGCGGAGATGAAGTGTTTTACTTATACTCACCAGATGGCATCACTATCACGCTCTGGCAACGCCATATCGACTGGATATCGCAGATTTTCCCTACCCCCTCTCATTTAGCGCCCTCATTTGGGGTGACTCCCTTCAAATTTATGGAAAAGCTTTATGATTCCTAAAACTAGAGTCTTCCAGGCAGCCGATGGTAAAGATTTGGTGATCCTAGCTTGCACCGTTTTTGACTGATCCACCCGTGTGACGTACGGACGAACAGATGGACGGACAGAATTGCGATGGCTAAAACGCGTTGAAAGCAGTAGCTGCTTTCACGCGTAAAGAGCGAATTATTTTATACTCAAACGTATAGGCCCTATGTGACAATTCGTTTTTTGCGACGGCTAAGACGCGCTACAGCACTAGCTGCTGTTGCACGTAAAAATAACATTTGTAATGGTTGCAGGTGACACAAACCCGATAACATTTCACACACAGAGGTCAAAGCATACCGAGCATCTTTTGCAGCGATGGATTTATCCTGATCTTGTACTGCAGTGTTGAGATCAATGATCGCCTGAGCATTCTGAAATGCAATCACACCATGACATAAAATGTTGCAATGCAAGACATTCTAGCAGGACGAAATAACAAAACACTTGTCAAGATACCACATCACAAGTTCATTTTCTCATACTATAAACAACAATATGGGATGAACATTATTTTCTCTCTACCATTCCTGACAATCTAAAAATGTGTCTGAAAATTTCCCGTATCAAATTTCCCACATGTTATCATCAGCATCAAAGATGAGCCAGGCGACAAAATTGTGAAATTTCTAATCAAACCAAATCTTTTTATTCTGCAGCTGCAGCAAACTAGAACCAAAACTTTAATATCCATCGCATACACCACTTGTATAAACTAATGATGATATTTAACAAGACGGTCACTAACTTCTCCCTTCTTGCGATGAAACTCCATGAGCTCCTCCTGTGCTTTATACAGTTTCATCTGCATCTGCAGTTTTTCGGAGTGCACGGCAGCCGCTGCGCCACTGATGGCTCTGCAATTACGAGCACAATCAACAAATGCATGCCAATAACTAAATGATACAGTAAATGCAAATACATTTCACAAAGTGCACGATTTAAATGTATTAAAGGTAACAAAACAGTATAAATTAACAGAGTATTCCACATCTGAGTTTGTCTTCAGAAAATGAATACTCCTGTTATGAATAACTATGATTTAATGCCGCTGTTGGTGTCAGAAATGTCTGCATAAAAATGTCAGTCACTTAGAATGAACTTAAATTATCCACGTTATTAATGGTTAGTAAATCATGATACAATACAATAAAATAGTCATATTTTGCCATAATCAAATGCTTTAATGCTATTTCGGTTAAGACAGCATGTAAAGCTCACTGTAGTGATCCAAAAGATTCTCCCAACACCAAATATTTAATTAAATACATTGACTAAATAACTTGAATCTGTTCTGTATTTGTTTGTGTGTTATGTGAGTAATGATTATGAGCTTGGTATAACAATTCAACAAATAAGTAAAAAGCCTACAATCCTGACTTCTGACAAAACAAAATAACAATGAAATCAGGTCTAGAAATTGCCTCAGTTAAAATGGGCCAAATCTGGGTAAAAAAATTTTTAATCCAAAGCAGGAAATGTATTTTCCAAAGTACACTAAGACATCAAAATATCAAATTCTCAAGTTTGCCCAAAAGGTGCATTCTAAAATGAACAACCATTAACTTATCTCAAGTTTTCTAAGTGTGATATCAGTTCATTCTAGAAGCCAGTCAGCTATCGAATTCTTCATTCTGAAAAATGGCAATAAAAATCCAGCTGGTATAATGTCAGTGAATAGGACCCAATTATGTCTAAATGTCCAGTAAAAAAGCAATGAATTGGCTTAGAATAAAAGCAAATAATTTATTTTTGTGCACAGATTTGGTGCAAAGAGTACAGTAAAAGCCATGACAACCAGACCCAGCATCGAGTTGCTGTTTGAGATCTTCATTCTCCACCCGCAGTTTTTCCACTTCCAAACTAGCTCTCTGGCTAGCAGCCTTATAGCTCTCTGAGCTCTCCAGCAGCCTAGCATCTACAAAGCACAGCAAATCAACAACAGCTACTAGTGAAAGGTATACATTTGCAAAGGGTTAAACTCCAGTCTAAAGAAAAAAATACAATCTCACAGAGTCACTGCAACAAATAAAAAAATTCTCTAACCATCACAAACTATGCTTCTATCACTGCAAAATGTATAACTCTAGATCATAAAACAACATGGATAATAGTTTGAACAGACACATCAGACTATTTAAAGTGTCCAGGATAATTTTCTCGTCCCAGCTTTCTAAATACTGGCATCACTCAGAAATCACTGGTGAACTAGAGATTGTGAGATTGAAGTCTAAAACTATCTCAAGTGTTGCTTATCGATCATCTAAACTGGAATATGCATAAGTTTAATAGTAAGTGCTGGAAGGTCTGAAACGCAATTATAAAACCGGCGCTGACCAACTATAACTACAGTAGTGCAGTGCTGGTGCAGTTGTGTTGTATAGAGGGCCTATTTTGCATTAATCTGTCTTCAGTTTGTCAAACACACCGTAGGCCTATTATATATGTGGTGAAACACTGATAAAACAAGTTAAGTCTATAAATGCAACTCGTTTTCGCCACGAAGACAGCACAACATGTCATCACTTTTCAGGTTTATTTCATGTACTTGGTTCATATACACATGTATGGTCAAAGCACACACCGAAACACATAAATCATGCAAATGTAGGCCTAAGCTTAAAGTCACTGATTTCTTTTGTCGTCTTTCGGCGTCTTTCGACGTCTTTCGCTGTCTTTCGCCGTCTTTCCGGTATTTGCATGGACCGCGATACATTAAACGAAAACTCACGTGATCGGATGAGCTCAGCAAACGGGTCGCATTGCCGCCTATTGCGATCCTGCAAGTCTAATAATATTTTCTTTCTCCATGGTTTATTTTCTTCGTAAGTCATCCTAACTTATCGCTATTCATTAAATTTACAAAAATGTTTACATCAAGCATAAAAGTAAACAAAAACAAACGACACTGAATCGTACCCTAAGTATAATTAGTGAGTGTCCAGTACCGCGTATCGAGTTTATCGTATCGTATTTCTTCGTAAGTACGTATCGTGTCGTCAATAGCACCGGTGCCCAGTGGCGTATTTAGGGAAAGGGCCACGGTGCGATGCCCTTCCTCGTTATAGGCTCGCGCTCTGCGCGCTCGCCATTCCCCCCTTGCCAAATCCTAAATACTCCACTGCCGGTACCCGGTAAGTTGGTAAGATAATCAGTTTATCGTGCTATATATAAGTGTATGCTGTGGTACGACGGTACGATTATATAATAGCGATCATCCATGACTAAAACGACACATAACTGTTTTGTCATTTGCTGTCACCAACTACCACTACTTGAATTACCGGCACTGCGCAGCCTATCACAGTCACTCCTATATGTCTTTTGCTACAGGTAACGTTTAACTCATTCTATATCCACTCCCAACATTCAATTAGCCCTTTGAAACAAACTGCCGGTCAACGTTTTCAACTTCTCACTGCAATGCATTGCATCACTCGGGTGTTGAGTGTTCAAATCAAGTCAAATCAAATCAAATCATTTATTTAGTCAAGCAAATACAAAGGCATTGACAAAATGAATAATAAAAAAAGCTTGAACAAGGGCACAAAGGACTGCAAGATCCTTTTACATAAACCCTAAAAGAAAAAAAATTAAAAAAAAACATACAAATAAGACACCATAGTTTTTCCGAACGGTGTAACATCGTTTTTCGTTTTGCCAACTCTGAAGTATATGTACCGTTGCGAAAACAATGCTGTGTAATCAAAAAAATTATATAAATTTATTATAAAAATAAAACGCCATTTTTTTATTTTAAACTCACTGCATAGAATCCCATTTGCACAAATTTTACCGTTGTTGGTATCGCGATAATGGTGGATGATCAGTATCGCCCATCACTAGGGCGGTTAGCAGCTGATTTGCCATAGTAGGCAGATCAAACGGTTGTGCTATTTGTTGTAAATAGCTATGAAGATTGCTGGAACATGGACACCGTTCGGAAGTGATGACCTCGCTGCACCCTATGCGTTGGAATCAATACTTTACATAATCTGGTAGGTGTCTGGCTTTTTCACCCCTTTGCCGGTTCGCCCCTTGGCTTTTTCGCCCCCTGGCTCTTTCGCCCCCGGCTCTTTCGCCCCTGGCTGATTCGCCCCTGGCTCTTTCGCCCCTTACCTTGGACGTTTCGCCCGGCCGTTGAATACCGGTAGGCCTAATTCGACATCGAGGTTTATATGTAATGATTGTCCTTAGGCCTAGACAGTTTATGCACGATAATGAGAATAAACGATTGTGTAAATGTTTAATGCTTTGTTCAATTTTGAAATAAAATCATTAGGCCTATACACGCATTTTATTACACAGAGTTTTAGTACGCTTTCTCACCTTAGAATTCTGCAATGATGTCTGACGCTGTCTGTAGATCTATAGGCGTTTGTCAAGCGGTTATTTGGCCTAGACCCAAGTATACCTGTAAGAATTCATTTTAAAGGAAGCTTGACGTTGACACATAGAGTGCGTCGAATACCGGCGAGTTGACTTCAAACACACTTAGCGTGATCGGAGTGGGGTCTGTGATGTGGCTTGCAGACATACCACCACCTGGTGATATGTGATGGTGAGGTAATGCGCATTTTTAGCCGACCATACTTAAGTAACGGTCGAGCTATTAGAATGGTTGTCGTTCGTCATCTGTCTGTTACTTTTGTTGTCTTTCTGTAAATTGAAACACAAACACAAGCCTCAATAATGAATCACAGGTATATTCAACGGGGGGAGGGGGGCGAACAAGCCAGAGGGTGAACGAGCCAGTGGGCGAACGCCAGGGGGCGAAAGAGCCAGGCGGTGAATTGGCAAAGGGGCAAAAAAGCCATAATTCATCTGGTAAGTGTCTGTACACTTTTACGTCCATCAGCAGACTTTTGTAGTTCCAGGCATGCCAGGAGTCATTGGAAAACAAAATAAAATTTAGAAAGCTTGCATTTGGTGTACATGCTGTGATGTCATTGGTTGAGCAAAGGAAGGACATTTGGTCGTAACAGTATTAATAGCATTTCAGGATGGTGACACCTGTTGGCAGCATGCTGTCTGCAAGCCATGAACACAGCCATTGTCACAGGTGGGATGCTACCTTGAACTTGAAGGACAAGGCAGTTAACAGTGCATATGGAAATCCCACTGTTTGTGACTTATCGTGTTCATTGTTGTAGATAATAGGCCCTATGTTTGTTCTGTATTGGTTTCAGGTTGGGCTGGGCAGTTACTTGTCTACATTATGGACATGCCAGTTTGGTGGAATCTTGCTTTACGGAGCTCTTTGTGAAATATTATTTCACGTTGAGTCTCTTTGTTATGGTTGCCAGTCTTTGCACGGCTGTGATTATTGTACATATCAGTCTGAAAGGAACCATCATTAATGCATATCCTCGCAGGCACAAGCCAAAGCTTCTTTTTTTGAAGGTAATGTAACTGCATTTCATTATGTTTTCTTTTTCTCATGTTGTCATTTTCAATTGTGTTATAATACTACTGCAGTAAGCAAAGTGACTAGGAAGCTGTTGTGTATTTGTGAGCTGTTTGAGAATTTTTCCACAGCTGGTCATGACACAAGGTTTTTCATGGTTCAACTTTAAGATATAGGCAGTTAAGAGGCGATATGATTCAGTTATATAAATATGTAAATAACAAGTATGATGCTAATTTTGTGTAACAGTTGCAGTATAAACCTATGTTAGTGAAGTCTCATGATGATATAATCTCATGAAATACAGAGTGGGCCATAAAAAACTGTCCTCTTACATGTCAGCTAATTATGTCTTCCAAGAGTAATGTACATTTAAAGTGAATAACGCACGTTGAAGTATGATCAATTCTGAGTAACATGTGCAAATTTTGTGCAAATATTTTCAATAATTTTGTAATGGGATAAAATAAATGAAAGCAACCCAACTCTACAGGAAACACAA
>Ga0209454_1000321_pt1 | contig 25340 bp, 10 predicted proteins | sample WorMetHERISLAND1_2_FD_187400 | JGI IMG/M metagenome (GOLD analysis project Ga0209454, IMG submission 187400) | Marine gutless worms symbiont microbial communities from Max Planck institute for Marine Microbiology, Germany - Olavius geniculatus... | ecosystem: Host-associated > Annelida >... | reverse complement strand
TTATCAATCATTGCTGTTATTTTTTATAATTATTTTTTTTTCGTCTCCGCAGCGTAGCATTCCAGGCATTGGAGCGGGCTATCATGCGGTCGCAGTTGCCTCGTGGTGCAGTTAAACTGCGCAGTCGTCGCTGCTGGTTGCGGAGTTGGTTCTTTGAGCAGTAGGCCTAGGCCTTAGTATAACGCGCGACGACCAACATGGAGACGACTACTTCGAACTCAGAACTCGGCGTGACTACAGCGTCTAACGAAACCTGGCGACACGGTGACCCGCACTATTTCCTTCTGATCACTTATCCAATCGTGTTTCTGTTCGGTGTGTTTGGCAACACGCTCGTCATCACCATCGTGCTCAAGTACGTACAACCATATACCGACCGACAGCACCTCTTTTGGCTCTTGTCTGGTTAATTCAGGCTACGATTAGTGGAGCTAAATAAAATTTTGTAGAATAGTTCGGAGTTTGGTATAAGACGTTATTTTGTTAGGGGTCAAAATGCAATGACCTTTTTTTCTGATAAAAGGTTTGTCACGTCTATGATCAGCGGATAAAGCGGACGATTGGCGGTGTAACGGTGGGGTATCACCGTATCAGAGTTACGATCAAAGGTCATAGGTTTGATTAACGGTCGGGTCACTATCAAGTGGTTACTACTTGGATGGGTAACTGTCTGCGGACAGGTGAACCATCACAGGCTGAACTCTAGTTCAAGACCTGTGTTAACGGCGATTTCTCTTCCCTATGCGAAAGCCAAAAATTCGACCTCCTACAAAATCAAAACCCCTGATCCGATTTTGATAAAATTTGGCACAGTCGATTAAGTCGGCCAGATGACTCCTTAAGCAAAATTTCATGTAAATCTGCCCAAGGGGGGTTTCTCGGCAAATAGGTGAAATACACGCAAAAATTTTTCTAGCTATACATATACCTTTTTTCACTGACTCACCTACAGGTCAGACCCTTCGGTGGATTTTTGCACGCGATGGCTTAAACAATGCGGTATCAGGCAAGGGTGTGCCTTTTGGAATTATAAAATTAAAATTTAATATTTAATTTATTTATCAGAAAAAATCGAAAAAAATTACAATAGCGCTTATAGGGAAAATTAAACAATTCTTTAAACGGTCATAACTCCAGCTCTGTATAAGAGTGTCGTAATTTTTGGTTCTAGGGTATGGTTTTTGGGGTTGGCCAATCTAATGGTGTCATTGATATTTACCCCGGACTCTTCCTGGTTGCCATGGTAACGAAATTTGGGACAAAATGGGCTATAACTCGGCATATGTACGAGATATTACCGAGATCTTTGCATCTAACAGGGGGTTTTGGGAGTCGGGCAAATAAATGATTCCAGTCAGTCTACCACGGCCGCCGATCATTGCCATGGCAACGAAATTTGTGGAATTTGGCCAAAAATTGGTTAGAACTGGGTTTGCATAAGCCTAAGTACGAGCTGAGCTTAGACTTTAGTCTTGAGTTTTGACTTGACTAGACGTTTGTGGCCGGCCATTTTACGCAACGGTCGAATACTGTAACTGCAATAATACGATTAGTTAAATTAGCATCATAGATGTGTTTTTCGAGCCTTTATTAAGCGGATGATGTGTGCAATATTAGTTTGTTTATTTATATGGCCATTTTGTGGATATAAAGGAAATTTTGTCCAATATTGTTAGCAATGCAGGCCAGCGGTGATGTCACGCCTGACGCGTGTCGTCTGCTTTGTTCAGTCACACCAGTAGGTAGTAAGTAACAGAATGCCTATTAGTTATAAGCGGCTTAACTACTGTAAAATATCTGAGGCCCGATATCTTTGTAACTGATCACCAATAGGAAAACAGTATTTTAGTAATAAAACAGCAAATATAAATGTGCAAAACATTAGTTTATACACTTGTTAACGGCAACGTTTAAAGACTAGCACATCGAAAACAGCAAAAATTACAAAAGGTGATATCATTCAGCAGCACAATGACACACAGTCAATGCGATACGGGCAATATCACCTTTCGTAATTTTTGCTGTTTTCGATGTGCTAGTTTTTAAATGTTGCCTTTAGCAAGTGTATAAACTGATGTTTTGTACAACGATGATGTTTGTGTAGATATTCGAAGATACGCAACAAGTCGATCAGTAACTATTACATGCTGAACCTGGCTGTGGCGGACGAACTGCTGCTGTGCACGCTGCCGTTCCTTTGCGTGTCCAGTTACACGTCCGACTGGATGTTTGGCGAGCACGTCTGCCGGATCACCAACCTGTTCCGCGAGTCCAACAAGTACACCGGCATACTGACGCTGGTGGCTCTCAGCGTTGACCGGTGTCTGGCCAGCTATCACAACACGGCGGCGGTACGACGTGTGCCGGTGGGTATCAGCGTATGTGTCTGTATCTGGCTGGTCTCTCTGCTCGTCTCGCTGCCGTACGCTACCAACGCCATGGTCAAGACGTCGACTGCGGGTCGGCGTGGCTGTGGATTGCAGCAGCAGACCGTGCCATTGGACCGTGCGTGGACCTACTTACAACTGATACTCGGACTAGCCGTGCCGCTGGTAGTCATCACCGGCGCCAACGCCATCCTGCTGTACAGACTTCGCCGTCGCTGTAACCGACATCACGCCAGCACCACTGGTCGTAGTGGTAGTACTGGTAGTCAAGGTGGTGGCCGCCAGCGTCTGACACCGGCCTTTGGTCCCATGGCCATGGCCAGGCTGGTGATTGTCGTAGTAGGCGTGTTTGTGGGATGTCAGCTGCCGTACCACGTGGTTGAGATGATGTCGCTAAAGATCCATGAGAGGAAGCAGGAGGACGGGACGATGCCGTCGCCCAACTACACGACGGTTTTTATCTACGCCAACACAGCAGCACAGATACTCGTCTACGTGTCCAGCTGCTGCAACCCCATCATCTACGGCATCTTCAACCATAACTACCGTACGTAAGCCGTCGTAACGAACACTCGTCACGTTTTTATACGCCAATAAAAAGCTTCTGCATTTTTGTCACGGATACTCAACTACCATACCAACTGATAAAATAGATAAGCTTACCTGGCAGTTTTGCAACGCAAATTAAAAAGCTTAAACGCACAGCTCACTTAAACACCTGCTAAAAAGTTTTGAAGTAGATAGTAGCTAGTTGTTTCGAATGGTGTAAAGTTAGTGAAGACGACTTGCGTGAGAGGACCAACCTATCAAAACGAAAACCCATAAAACGAATTGTGTTAGAACGACAGCATTCGTCCCAATAGAACGATTTTTTTTGTTTAAAGGGGTTTCTGTTCTGATGGGCCCAAGTCTGCGTAAGCCTCAGCAAATGTCGTGTCTAACTTAATAGTCAAAGTCAAGACCGGTGGTGTTCGTGGTGAGAACATGTCAAGTTCACGTCTGGATTAATACACAGAAATGACGCATAGTGTGCCAAACTTCGTGGAAGTATCATTGGGTGCTCAAAGAAAGTGTTATGTTCGCCGATGCGCAATTAATGCAATAACGATGCAACTAGTGCACGGGATATGCGAATACTGGAAGAAGATGCTGCTGCTTAGAGCCAGTGACATGACCGCGGTTCTTACTCGCAACACGTTCCTTATAGTATAGCCATCAGCACGCGAGACTGGCTGCGGGGATAAAAACGCATCGTCGACGACGTGTGTGGGCGTGGACGTCGTGTGCGGTGTCGAAAGTGCAGTTTTAGCGTGCAGATTTACGGCGGCGACGACGTCTGCCGAGCAACTAGAACTCCGCTTAATAATTGTCTGGGTTGGTCTGTAATTCGCGCACCGACCGCCACACACGCCGCTACAGCACCGGGCAACCTCGACCACCAGTGCAGACAATTATCCGAGATTTTAGCTAGACAATTGCTTAACCAATTGTCTGATTCTGGCAGCTAACATAGATCTGAATGTGAGTACTCATAAATTTCAACTTGATGACACAAATACAGCGGCGTCGTGGGTTAAAAAAGTAAGAGCGGCAGGAAGTTGCACTTTTTTACAATTTTTTGATAGGCAGCCCCTAAAGACAAAAGATTATGGGTGCTGAAAGCTTTAATCTTATCCCAAATTTTCCCAAAAGGGGATTATGCCGCCACATTTTGTATGTTTAAAAGAACGCGGCTGCCAAATAAATATACTGTGCCTTGGAAGAAAATTGTCCGACAAAAAAAAAATTTTTCCACAGGCAAAAAATAACTGTCTGCTGTTCACTTGCCACGATGACAGTGGAGATAACGGTTTTGTTCAGCGTCTGCATCTTGACCAGTCTGTCTACAATAAACACAGATTTAAGCAACTAAAAAAGCTGCTCTACTTTCACTTGAGATCGGATCGCATCGTGCCGTGGGTAAGTAAGTAAGTTGTCTTGTCTTTAATTGACGTTGATAATCGCATCATCGCGGCAATTCGACTTGTTGTGGATTTGGTGGTCTGGGACAGCGGTAATGCATTCTGTCCGATCAACGAAGTTGCTCTACTCCGGGCTGGGTTAGTACTTGGATGGGTGACTGTCTGCGGACAGATAAACCATCTTGGTACGTAATAAAAAGTGACATAAAGATGGGGACGGCGGTAATACCGCGGTAACTGCGGTAATTGCGGCGGTAATGGGGACAACTACGGTACAACTTTCGTCTGTAGTTGTTGCTGTAAAAATACATGTGGGGATAATACATTTCACTAAGTAGTACTGGTACATCGCATGGCATGTTTCGAAATGTGGATAATTTGTGTTTTGTACACTGATAGCGTGGGGCGTTGTACAAGTAATTTTAGCAAAGCTACGTGACGCGCGATGGCAGTAGTCCTACTACTTTGGCAATCAGTGTACAGCATGCAATAAAATAATAATAATTCTGTACACAATTCACTCTTAAAATGTGTGTCGCAACCAGAAATGGCAAAAAAATTACTAAAAACAAAGTCATTCAAGGTCATCGATGTTGACACTCCTAAGAAGCTCGTCACTAGTGCTTGTTATCATAGACAGGATGTCTGTGCCCATCTGCAACTGTTTTCATGCTAGACGAAGCAATATCAGTAAAATAACCACTTTTTAGTGAAATACCCCCTCTTTTACGCTCGCGTGGGCAGGCCTCCTCGAACCTAAGGGGTCGGCACTTGAACTTCTAAAATCTGCGTTTAATGCTGAAAATTTCATACGCAGGTTGTCTTGGTTTATTTTTAGGCATTTCGTCGCCGTTCACTCTTTAAATGTGCGCTGCAGCCCAAAATTGCGAAACATTCACTAAAAGCCCCCCTTTGGGGATTCAAGATCGTTCAAGGTCATCGATGTTGATAAAATTAAAAAGCTCGTGACAAGTACTTGTTATGATAAGCAACATGTCTGTACCTATCTGCAACCGTTTTTACACTAGAAGAGCCAATAGCGGAAAAAATAACGTTTTAAGGCTGGGGTACCCTTTTTGACGCCCTTGTTCGAGGAGAACCCCTTCACCCAGGGACACGAGATTTTGTCACGATAAACTGGAGTCCTTGGGGCAGCCAACAGTAAAAATTTCGTTATTTTAGCTTGCGCCGTTTTGATACAGATCACGAGCGTGACGGAAAAACGGACGGACGGACAGACGCCTAGACGATGGCTAAGACGCGCGATGCATTCTGCTATCGCGCGTAAAAATGTTATTTATTTGCAGTACATTAGTAACCAAGAGTAGTAAAATGTGCGGATTATTAGCGGCAATTATTTTCATCAACACAACGATGGGGATGGAGATGGGGATGGGGACAGCATGCGTCGGGATGGAGTGGAGATGGAAATGTTACTTCATCCCCATGTCACTCTTTAGTACGTAACCAGCCGCCTAGGTCAACTCAACCTTCCATCCCTACGGGGTAGGTAAACCGAGTACCGGCCTATCTGGCTCGGGTTAAGGCGGGGCGCGTTGACCTGTTTTGGGTGGCAGGTAACACTGTGTGTTCCCATACGACAGGTGATGCTCCGTAGCTCTGAAATGGACTTTCGTTAAAAGCTATATACACCATTACTTGTGCGGCGTTGGGATGCTGGTTGTTAGGTCACCTGTACGCTAAGACGTTGCGCTTCTGTAACTCAACTGCAGCGGGTAGCAACACGACGGCGTCTGCGCGTCGACTAAACGTTGGTGGCGGAGGCATCGTGGACGCACGCCGTCAGCTCCGAACGTCATCATCAAGAAATCCAAGCAGCTGTAACGAACCGAGCTCACGACCTTCGCGACTACGTAAAACTATTCTACACTGTACCACACAGCCAGCAATATGTAGTGATAACAGCGTATAAAGTAGCAGTTGACTGTTGTGACTGTTGTGAGCGACTCAGCCAGCAATAGCGCCATCTACTGTCTACACAATGCTCGTTCTCGCTACCTCCGACTCACAGCCTCACGGTTGTCATCTGAGCACGAGAACTGCAAACTGAAACAGAAATGGACGGAATAAAATAAAAGTAATGAGGACGATAACAGAATTTAAAAACAAGAAAAAAAACTTTAAAAAACTAGAAAACTATGCTGGCTCAAAGCCGACATATTCTGCGGCCGTTCGTCTGATTTTTTTTTATTTTTCAAACTCAAAATTGGCGCACCTGTTATCAACATTATTTATTACACCAGCAAGGCAGCACATCACATAGTTTTATACAGTTAAAAACACACGCAAACAAGCAACATAAAATTCTAAAGTTAAAGTAGGCCTACATTAAAAAACGTACACTAAAATACACATTATAAAATGAAAAAAGTCAAAATCAAAATAAAACAGCACATGCAAAATTTTCCCATAGCATGCTTTTTATTTTCTTAGCTGTCATCAAATTGACATCATGACTGTATTTGGCACACACGGCTACAAACTCATTGTGGTTCAGCACTGTCGTTTTTCGTAAAATTGCATTATCAGAACGACGAGTTTGTAGCCAAAACAACAATTTACGTTGGTCCATTAATATACCCGTTATACCCGACCCCTTGGACAACATTCATACCAATTTCAGGTTTTCTACGCGTTTTCTTTTTTGAGTTAAAAGCCCGTGCTGGACGGACGGACAGACAAACGGACGGATGGACGTACAGACGGATGGACAGCAAGACTCATAGCGCGGATTATTATGGCGACCACACAATAAGATTTATTAATCGTCGTAGGCGTTCAGTTTGCCGCTAAACTGTTCTCAGTTTGAGTAACACGGCCTTTTACAATGCCGTGTAGTCTACATTGACTCGGTGTTTCCTCACAACACATTTTCTTTATGTGGCCTGAATTACCTTGCACTTTTACGCGTAATTTGTTGTTTATTCAGATGAATGTAAACATTATTTTTGCTCGTTAATTAGCAAGCTCTGTATCCCGCTGTTGGGGGTGCTGCGCGCACGCTCCTAAACTCAGCGCTGGTAGATTCTCCGAGTAAAATATATTATTGCACAGTTTGAAGTTTGATGTTGTTTAGACACTTAAGTAAAAACTTAGCTGTGTGTAATAAAATGCAGATTAAGATAAAAGAAAACAATCAACAAGTGTTGATGTGCTCCTTAGTTAAGAGTCTATAAATGCTACACATGTTTGTGTCGAAAGAGCGCAAATGGAAAACAAATTATACAAACTTTTTTGTAGTAAAACAGCAAAAAGCAGGCACAGAACGGTACTATAAACACAAACTCAAAACGACAGTTACAAAACGAGCGAGTTTGCTGACGTTATATAAAACGTTATCTATTCATTTTAGTTTTAACGTCAAATAAACAAAATATCATAAAAGTACCGAAAAGTCCCTCTCTATAGTTATGTTTTATACAGTCATGGTTTAGCAAATAACGGTACGTTTGTCGCTGGAAAGTTTGATGAGAAATTGCGTTAAGTGACAGTAAAGTAACGGATTAACTGGATATACACCGTGCCCGGGAAAAAAACATCCCGAACATTATCAACTGTCACTTGAAGAAAAGATATTCATTTGCAATAATTATTACTACAAATATTTTCTGGCACAACTGTTTACTAAATGATCGTTTAGGATTTCACCTTACCAAGTGTCTGTTTCTGTACTACCTGAGGAAAAACAGAACCCACAAAATATGAGTTAAAATGAACGAAAATAAGTTAAATAGCATCCCCAACATTATCGATTGTGACTTGGAGAAAAATTGACAGATTTTAACAATTTTTGGTGCAAACACTTCTGACACTACTTGCCATCAAATGACTGTTTTAGTTTTCACTTCTCCAAATGTCTGCTTCTGCAACTACATGGGAAAACCCAAACAGGCAAAATATGATAAAAATGCAATATTTCGTTGATTTTGTTTCCCCAGGTAGTGCAAAAGCAAACAATGGGTGCGGTGAAAAATTAAACAATTATTTGATTGTCAGTTGTGTCAGAAATATTGGTGTCAAAAACTATTAAAATTTGATAATCCTTCTTTGAGTTATAATTGAAAATGTCCGGGATGTTTTTTTTCCAAATTACTGACACGGTGTATAGCACGCGTAACATATGGAGAGAAGCTAATTTAACGAATAGCTAATCGGTTGCTGTTATTGTAGGAAAAGTATTCTCAAAGGTCGTTTGGTGCTGAATGTTTGGTATAGCGAGGCGTCATGGCTGTTAGGACGTCAGCTACTTATAAAAAATATAAACATTGGACTTTTCCTAGCTGTCTGAGCATTGCTAAGGTGAAGGTCAGGGTTAAACTTAGTTCCTAATAGATATTGTTCAGCAGCACATTGACACACAGTCAGTGTGATGCGGGCAATATTACCTTTTGTAATTTTTGCTGTTTTCGATGTGCAAGTCCTTAAATGTTGCCGTTAACAAGTGTATAAACTTATGTTTTGTACATTTATAAGTAATTAACAGCAACAACATGTTACGTGGCGACACCGCATTCTATTACTAAACAAGTTTTACAGTTTTCGTTCTATAATGTGATTCCTTTTATTAAAATTTGTCCTGATGGGCTGTTCCCGTTCTAACACTCATAAGCCGGAAACAATTGCTGTTCAATATATTTCGTATTACAATCTGTTTTTGGTTCTATAACTTGACATTGAATTAATAATTTGAGGATACGCTGTTAATTTCAGCGCATAGAGTGCGAAGGTAGCATACATTTCTTCCTTCTATAACGTATGTAACATTCGATCGATCGATCAATGTGTACAGAGCCACTGCGTAGGAATCACAGGCGCATAATCTGGAAAATATGCTTTTAGCAGTGCAGAAAGCGTCATGCTGCAAACGCCAGAACTAAATGCAAACACTTAGCCATTGTCAGTATCGGGGCTTAGACAAATTAATGAACAATTACAGTTTTAATCTAAATCATCAGCATGCTAAATTGCAAAAAAAATTAAGTTGAATGAACGATCACAATTTCACTAATTCGTATAGCAACACGCAAAAACAAAAGTCATGCTCGGTAAATTATTATTATTACTGTTAATGTATTCATTTTCAGTGAATTTGAATGCTGATACTACGATTACTTATTAAATTTTCTGAGTTTTTTTATAAATACAAAAGTTGTTTTTCTATCGGCGCTTGATGGATGCAAAACGATTTTGTCAACGAACAAGATTTTCAAGTTACCAAATGTGTATATAGTAATTTCACTGTTAATGTTATCTCACACAAGTAAGTCAACAGGCTTTTCGCGGCCCAAATTATTATGTGCAATTAACTTATTACCAGAAAACCACACTCATATGAAAAAGTCTCGTTTTTGTTATAAGCCTGTCGCTTATTAGTAGGCACGGAGTTACTGCTGCAAGTGTCCGACCAGCAACTATGAGACATCTGGAGTGGACTCTGCCAGACCGCAGTGTCTGTTACACGCATCACTGACGCGGCATTGCGCTTCACTGAGCGCAGTCCGTTCACCAGCAGCAGCAGTAGCAGCATCTGGCGATACCCAAGCATTGCACGGACAGAGCCAATGGCTTCTGTTAACATAACATATTTCGACGTTATTATGATACTGTTGTTGTGATTATCTGCTGGAAGGAGAACATGTCGAGCTGCGTCGTTTGGCCTTGTTAGGGTTTCATTTATACACCTTAGCGTTGGGGGAAGTAGCAAGCATTTCGAGGAAATACGTTAGGAGTGCGGCTGCGCCCCAGTGGGGTCCAAAGGCAGAGCCCCTGGTCCGAGGGCCTCTAGAAGCTGAAAGCTTTTCGTTAAATAAATAGCTAATTTTATATTTCCTCAGATAATAGTAATGATAATAATACTAATAACGCACACAATTTCTAACGAGCCGTAACACGTGACAAGTAATTTGAGCAAAGCTCACGTGACGCTCGATAGCAGCGGTTCTGCCACTATGGCAATCAGTGTAGGCCTACAGCAATAAAATATTAATGCATCTTGAAAGAGTACTTAAATTTGAGGCTTCCGTACGGAAGGCTCCTAGAATTTAAGAGATCGAAACTTAGATTCTTAAAAATGTACGTTCTATGCTAATAAAGTCATACGCAAATTTTGCAGGTTCATCTCCAGCTATTTCGGCGCAATTCACTCTTAAAATGTGTGTCGCAGCCGGAATTCGCAAAAAATCACTAAAGCCCCCTATTTTGAGGTTTAAGGTCGTTCAAGGTCATCGACGTTAATAGCAATAAAAAGCATGTCACTATTGCTTGTTATAATGAGCTGCATGTCTGTGCCTATCTGCAACCGTTTTCACACTACGCGAGATAATTGCGGTAAAATAACTACTTTTTAAAAGGGTAGCTACGACAGCCTCATTGAACCTGGGGGGTCAGGACTTGGACTGCTAAAATCTTTGTTTAATGTTAAAAATCTTATATGCAGGTTGTTTTGGTCTATCTCCAGCCATTTCGTCGAAGTTAAGTGTTGAAATCTGCGCTGCGTCCAAAAATTGCGAAAAATTCACTAAAACCCTCTTTTGGAGGGTTCAAGGTTGTTTTAGGTCATCGATGTTAATAAATCTAAAAAGCCTGTCAACAGTGCTTGTTATGATAAGCAGCATGTCTGTACCTATCTGCAACCGTTTTCACACTATACGAGCCAATAACGGCAAAATAACGTTTTCAGTGGGGGTACCCGTCTTTGACGCTCTCGTTCGAGCGGAACTCCCGCACCTACGGGTTCGAAATTTTGTTACGATAAACTAGATCCTTGTGACGACCCACAGTGAAAATCTCATGATCCTAGCCTGCGTTGTTCTGACAAAAATACCGCAATGTGACGGACAGACAGACGGACGGACGCCTAGACGATGGCTAAGACGCGCGAAGCATTCTGCTATCTGCGTCCATTGTTTGCTACATTCTCCGCAACAAAATGTTAAATAAAGTGAATGTCGGACACTAGCAGAAAGTGTAGCGTACGTAGACTGTGCAGCAGTAGCAGCAGCAGCAGCAGTGCTGCACGATGACGGTTCACAGTGCGTGATGTTGAGCTCCGCATCAGACTGAGGCTGCGGCTACTGATCACCGGTGACGCGCCAATGTCTATCCGTCGCTTCGCCATCAAGACGCCGTCTGTCTGTCTGTATCTGTCTGTCTGTCACACTGTTAGTCAACGTTTGTTTGTTCGGTCGTTGGTTTACCCGACCAGCTGCAGTGCAGTGCATACGTCTGGTGCTTGATGCCGCTAGTTATCCGCTGTCGGCGTCTGACCACAAACTGGAGGTGCAACGGCAAACGTCGCCATGTGTTGGTGTATTCGACTTACCGCAAACCACCGCTACCCTGAACTGCTTCGTCGTCGCGTTACGTCACAAGGTCACGTTCAAGGTCACTTTCGAGGTCAAGATTAGGATGAAACCGATGGTGATTGCCTGGACTTTTTTTCTGACACTACTCGCTGTTTTGCCTCATCTTCTGGCAACTAACCACGGTAAGTCATTGGAGTGATCTGTAGCAAAATGACTATCACACTCGTATTATTTAAAGAAACACACGCATAAAATAGGCCTATTAGTAAACAAATAAAACGTAAATTTATATAGGCTAGCGTATCTCGCGATTTTTAAATTTGATACGTTTATATAGTTCTGCGCATTAGAATTTGTTTAATGAGATGTGCTATATGAATTTACGTTCTACTTACTTACTAATAGGCCTAAACGTACTGTTTAGTGGTAGCTTACTATTTTTCTCGTTTTATGCGTCATATTCGTGTTTTGTTGTGTTTCTACTGCGTAGTAGCTAGACGAGTTAACATTTATACAGTAACTGCTACTGACCATGAGCACCAAATTTTTTATGTGTTACAATTTTATCTTATTTAGGCTCCTGGAAAAAAAAATACAGAGTTATACACTGCGTCCTACAAAAAGTCAACCACTTTTTTATGATAACTTTCGCAAATGTAGTCCGATTGGCGTTTCTAATTCGCAGTTATTGTGACAATGGCGCTATATCAAATTGTTTTTAAATTATATTAAATTAGATTTCAAAAATTTTTTATACTTTTGCAACATATTTGAGGTAAAATAGCAGTGCTTGTTTCTACCTGATCATTGTTATTAAATGCATAAGTTGAAAAAATTAAAATCGGACCACATTTGCCAAAATTAAAAGTTAAAAGCTAATAAAGCTAAAAGTTATAAAAGTTATAATGCTAATAGTAGCTTACTTTTTGTGTAAAGTAGACAAAACACAGTAACACATACGCTGACATTTCGTGAAAAAAAACGTTTACGGCTATCGTTATAAATTACATTGCAATATGTATCCGGCTATCCGCGGCAACAACTCAATGTAAAGTAATTTATCACGTTTAACAAAACTAAGTGATAGATGTGTCGGTGATATATAGGCGCGAGACCATACGTCGCATAGTAATGTCGTGCAATCGCTCAAGCAGTAGAGAATGGTAACAACGCTTCAGTACTATCGCTGTCGACCTGGTAATTGGCAGCAGTCGTTCAGCTGCTGCTGCTGCTGATGATGATGATGATGATGATGGTGTTGATGGTGTTATCATGGCACGTTTCAGTGACGTCAGCCATTGCATGCCAAGCGGCTAATTACAACACGTTGCCTACTATTCTGGTTCTGCGCTTTTGTATTACCGATAACAGAATGGTCGCCGTGGGTGCCCACAGGAAATTCTCCAGAAGACAAAGCAGGTCGAGGTTAAATGAGACGTCGGAAGCATCGAGTGAAATAGGAAACGAGGACGGGGCATCCTCAGGCCCACAACAAGCACGGTAACCGAACAAGTAACACAGGCTACACCTGTTTGCGTGTATAAAATGAAAAATAACATTAGCGGCAAAGTGTAACATTTTTTGTGAACCAAGGATCATCAGTTTTATCATACCCCCCCACAACGTTGCAGTGCACGCATCGTATACTTGTGCCGCTAAACGCCACTCGTCGGGCTAGCTTTTCGTCGTCGTATAGCTTCAGGCGATTATGGAGGATTCTTTCAGAGAACTAACGATAAGTCTAATCATGGAGCACGTATTGCGTAGGTCTATATTGAGAGAGTGGTAGTGAATAGCCGCGCTTAATTAAATTCACTTCTACTTGCAATCACTGCTTTTTTACATTACGTTCACACACGATCGCAAGCTTGCTAATAGTATATATAAGTCAGACCGCTGTATGGCCAAAGTCCGCTAAAGCAAAAAACGGTTCCGGTGGCGCCGTGGTGAACCCAAACAGGAGAATAATGAGGTTGCATCCTTTGAACCAGTAGTATTTGACGTGACGACTTTCGTTTAGGGTTAGGGTTCAGTTAAAGTTAGGGTTACGGTTAATGTTAGGTTTAGAGTTAGAGATGCATATGGGTAACATGTGTCTAGCCATAGTGGACCAGAACCACTAATACGAGCCTACAGTTCTTGCACACACTTTACTTTGTAAATTTCGCTATTAACTGTCCTATAAACATGGCAGTGTATACTTCATACAATATTTCTTTAACATTTATACCGTATGAAATAATTTTATTGTCATTGTAAACGGCAGTGAATAACCAACACTGACATATTCCTGGTAGGCCTACTAATAATGCCAAACTCTGAGAATCAACAGCAGCCCTGCAAGCGTCAGTGAACAGCTTTGTCGGTTATACGAACGCGACTTTTCGGACATGGGCCTAAGTGATTGCCGTTGAAGAAATTACGATTCTCCGGTGGGAAAAAGAGAGATCGGGGACCGGTAGGGTCAGCGGGGGACTGCAGATCCGTCAAAGCGGACTTGACGTACGGTCTGTTATTCGGTGGATTGCAAAAATCAATGACTGTCGCGCCGCACATGCGCAGTTCGGACGTCGGCAACAGACTGCACGAAGGTTGCGACGACAGTGTCTTACGCCACTCAAACACTCGCTAATATCTAATGCGAATGCTTTTAGGTTTACTGACGTCGCGCGCCAGCAGGAAATCAGTGCAAAGTGCAGCTTTAACGAACAGTGCAAACGCAGTACGTGAACTTCGTACAGATGCGACTTAAACTTCTTTGTCGCATGCGTTCAGCCGGCTCGTGTCACTGCTATTATTTGCGTCTCATTTCGATAATTTCAGTGCTGTGAACATCATCTATACACCGTAAAATACACGAAACAAACGTTGCACAGGACCACTGTACGAAATAAGACAAACAATACTGAAATCACAAAAGAATCTACAAGTACGCTAAACACTATTAAACACGTGCATAAAATCTTGAAACAAAACAACGAAAACAAATAACACGTGGCAGAAGCGAAGAAAACAAAGAGGCAATTCTAATCGCTCCCGTTTTAAATTTTGAACTGTCGGAAAATTGTCAGAAATTTTTTGTCGAAAAATTTTCTTCCAAAAATGAAAAATGTGGGACCAAAAAATCTTCATTTTGCAAAAAAAATTGAGGAAAATATTTAAATTTTGAGCACTCATAATCTTTTCTGTCGAAAATTTGCAGCTGTTGTGGGAAAATTGCAACTTTCTGCTCCGTTCAGTTTTTTAACCGACGACGCCGCTGACATTTTCTGTGCTATAGGTTTCAGTTTTCTGTCAATATACGAGTTTGCCGTTACTAACTAACTATAGCATCGTGGGAGATCGCAGGCACGCATCTGACACGACGTATGATCGAAGAGCTAAGTAGACGTGAAAGCTACGAGGCTGACTGGATGGATGAAGCGAGATTGAAAGAATGGGACGAGCGGCAGAGATATTGAGCTGCGAGAGAGCGATGTCGGTGGCCATACGTTAGGCAGATAAGCTACGGGCGAGTCCGTCGCATGAAGTGGATGAACGAATGAAGAACGAACAACGAGATTGTAGTACAGCGATTTGTGTGTGTGTGTGTGTGTGTGTGTGTGGCCATCGGCCAGCCGACCTCTCTGTATTATGAAATCTTCTTAGCCCAGTCGATGCCACCGAGTTCGTTTGAGTGACCGGCCGACCCTTCTTCTGATTTTAGTCGACGACGTCCCCGCCAGCGCACCGACTCATCAAGTAAGTAACAGCTAAGCTGGTTAGTTCGGTCGGTCGGTCGTCGCGACGACGTTTATCACCGATATGAAAAGAGCCGCCAAAGAACTGAACTCAGAACTGGTCGAGTTGCCGCCCTGTTTCGTGTTTTTTTCGGATCAATCGTATAGGCATAGTTTCATTGATTAGCCGTGCTTTAAATAGCGATCGAACCTCATCATTTTAAAATATATTTAGCAAATATAGCCCGGGACTAATATTGCACAAAACGTCCGCAATCGCTGTTTGCACAGTCATCCGTCGCCAAATTTTACTATCGTCAACAGTGTACGATCAGGCGCGATCTGTCACCGTGAGCCGACGTCAGTGTATCAGTGGCGGAAAGTTCAGTGTCCTGCAACTTGGTTGAAGCAGGACGTGCTTGGACGTCGCCCTGGTGGTCGCTTGCATAAGGAGTCCGATGCATAGTCTGCCGTCTTTTGAGGAGGCACAACATGCAGTAAGTGCAGTTGATGTCGGAACATTACCGTTAAGACGAGCGACGTGACCAAAAAGTTTGAAAAATGATAGGTCGGTGACTCGGTGCTGAAAAGCGAATGCGGCAACAGTAAGCAGCTGGTGACCACTACGACCAGTGCCTGGCTGGACAGACGGCACCGCAGGACCATGAACTTCTGTAGTATGTAATGCTAGTATATAGGAAAGAGTCCATAGGTGGACAGTCAAGGAGCGTAATTCGTCGCGAGTGGATCAGCTTTGAGGTTGCTGCTGGTGAGGTCATGTCGACGGTGTTGACGGGCGGCGGATTGGACGCAATTAGACAGCGACAGATGCGTTCACTGACCGCTGACCGCTGCCAGTGTCCGCCGGGTCACGTCTCCAAGCTCCCGCGCTTTCTCAATGCTGCTGCTGGTGGTGCTGCTTGCATGTCTGCATCGGCAGCCGTCGTCCATCCGTCCGTGCAGCAGGCGACACGTGGACATATCAGACGTGATGCCAACGCATTCACTCATCACTGACTGACAGAATGACAGACAGAATGATGAGTCCTCGGTGGTTGCTACGTGCTAGTAACGAGCACGGCGTCTCCTCCAGGGTAGAACAGAACTCCGTCTAACACAACCCTTTCGAGACTACAACTCGACCAGTAACTGCATATGTAGCGCACCAAGTATTAAATTACTACACCGTGAATCATAAAAAATGTGGCACTTTACTTTTCTCCACATTTACGCCAATTATTGACCGATTTTACAATTTTTTTACCGGCACACTCTGCAGACAATTTGCAATAATGTAATTATTACAGGGGTGTGCACGAGACCTTCTGAGCCGAGACCGAGACGAGACGTTTAAAATCAGAGACGAGACCGAGACGAGACGTTGTAGCTTCCGAGACGCTGGCCGAGACCTTGAAGCTCTCGAGACTCTCGAGAGCCTCGGGAGTTTCAACGTCTCGCCAAGACGTTTTTTGTGACGTTTGGTGAAACACATTGGCAATGACATTGGCAATACGAATTAATTAACTTGCACCAGGTAAGCGTTTTCTATTTGTGATATTGTGGGATTTGCACTTTATTTTGACAATTATCACTGAATAATTAACGGCTTGCACCATAAAGAATTGCAACTGCGGTGCTGTAGACATGAGTCATTATGTTTATCGCAATTTGCAAGCAACTGAAATTAGTAAACTACAGCCTTATACGTCGTCTACATTGTTCTGAAAGTATTCATTCTGACATCATACACTTTATCTTCATTGCAAGTAGGTTATTTTATCACGAAAAAAACTGGCATGACATAAGTCTGCTTTGTGATAAATAAGTAAATGAAAAAGTAAAAACACTGGAAACTAATATGTCTAAGTCAAAAATGTCATGCTGGTTAGTATCGCTCTAACTGCAGCTACAGTATGCACGGCGCGCGCCTACGTCTCGAGAGACCTACTGGGCCGAGACCGAGACATATTGCTCCGAGACCGAGATGAGACCGAGACGAGACGTTAACATGTCTCGAGACCGTCTCGAGACCGAGACGTCTCGACCGAGACCACATTCCTGAATTATTATATATCCCACCACACCCTAAATGCGGCTGTACATTATCTCGTAAAATATAAATATCAGTAAAAACTAACGATAATAACAAAAATTGAGATAAATGAAAAAAACACTTCAAATTAACATTGAGGTAAATGGCCCGTATGACACTAGACTGTGTTAGACATAGACAGTCTATTGTCATATAGATCATTTATCTCAATGTTGATCTGAAGTGTTTTTTAACTTCACCAAAATGTTTGTTATTATCGCTATACATTCATATTTCATTTATATTTCACAAAGTAGCGTAAATACACATTTATGGTGTGGTGGGAAATATAATAATCACATTATTGCAAATTGTCAGCAGAGTGTGCCAGTGAAAAAAATTCAAAAATCGGTCAATAGTTGGCGAAGATATGAACAAAAGTAAAGTGCCACGTTTTTTATTGACCCACCCTGTATATTCATCTTTATTAAACAAATAACCTTGGACAAATATACAGCTAGAGGACAACGTGCAGACGAAAGCAGCGATGTTTGTTTTCTCCTGACGCAGCCTTACGACCGCGGAAGAGTTTAACTTTCGGCTTACCAGTAACACACACAAGAAAAAAGTGGCTTGAAATATAAAAAAGACAGCAAATGCAACTTAAAGTATGGGCCTGTACCAGAATTTGAAATTTAAAACTTAGTACATAGCAGCCTTTAAAAGTTAAAACAAGAATTATAACAGTAATGCTGTATTGTTTGAAAGCTTCATTTTCGCGTCTGCCAACGAAGTGGCATTAGATCGCACGCACTTTTTTCTTGCTTGCAGTTAACTAGCCGAGACTTTATGACTTTCGGTCAGCTTTTCTCGCGCGCAGTAGATGGTTGTGGTTGCTAATAGATAGTCGCGGTCGCCTCCAGGAACGACAGGCCCTTGAAGTTAATTCTGGAGACGTTGCCACAGCGTAACGGGCTGAGTGCTAACGAAGTTCTTGTGTGGAATTCACTCGCGAAATTTACTGCGACACTTAACGTTTATCGTTCAGACCAGATCGTTAGACCAAGTCATTAAGCGGGTGCTTTTATGAAACAGAATAACAGAATGGAGACGGGCGAATGACATTCATTCATTCATTCGAAACAAGATTTAGCCAACGAGCGAGATGTTTTCGAACCGAGTTGTTAGTCGTCGTCCCACAAAAAAGGAAGACTAAAACTGAGGCGCGTACAAAAGATGGGTAGGCTACGAGGACGAAGACAAGTTGCATCGGCGCTAACTATCGTCTATCAGCTGCGGCGATTCCCGAAGGCGAAGACAGCTGCTGCATCTGGTGTTAGCTGTGAGCGGAACGACGACGTCGGGCGAATGAATGCGGAACTAAAGAATGATGGCGACCGCGACGACGACGACGACGACGACTGGGACGGCGCATAGTTTGAACGCCGGCGCTCAGCGTGCAGATAAAAGTCGACAACGTTGAAAGCCGGCGGCCTCGTCGACGTTGGACTGAGGTGTATAGTTATAGCAGCTGTGGGTCAGATGGACACTTTACAACGAACGGACGGAGAGACCACATCATCAATGCACAAGGAATGAGTGGCGCCCGGCGGTGTGATTTATCCAAGCCATGGCGTGACTGGCGCCGTCGCCAGGGAAATCAGACACGACAGATACTTGATGCCCGACCAGCCATCTTAAGCTCATTAATTGCACACAGCTATATATACTATGACTGTCCTAGAGTCTTAGCCAATTGCCATCCCGCCATGATATCTTATGCTCTGTAGCAGACTAGCAGTTTGGCCTCTTTTCTCACACAGCATCAATGATTAATTTCTTCTAAGAGATCGTTATAACTGCAGGAACCTAGAGCGCGTACACGGTGACGCCTATGACATGTTTACGCTTTATGTGAATAATTTGAAGTTGTGTGTCTGGTGTAAACTTGAATTTATGTTTTCAAACTGAATCTGAAATGGCTACTGTTCTAAGCCATTCCATTCTAGTGGATATGATCAATGCTCACCGTCGAATGTGTTTCTGGCTACGTTTCTGAAAACATATTTATTTTGACACTATACGATAATTGTTATTGTCTGAATGGTCACATTTTGCAGATATATGACAGCGTTACAATGTGTGCTAAGTGATTGTTTCGAAAACGTTTTCTTTGGGTAGCCTATTTAATCTATTTATTTCACAACAAATCTGTTTTAAGTCTTATGTTTATGTTGTCAGTGTATATAAGCCAGTCCTTTAACAACACGTCATCTTCACGCGTGACAAGAATCAAAGTAATATGATACAATGACTAGACGGAGGACACTTTACACAATTTGCACGTATATAGCGCAGAGGCGCGAAAAGTTAATAATGCGCCTTAACGTCGAGACTCGAGATTAGTAATGAGCAAAGACGTTTAAAACTGTCAGTGTGTCAGGGAGGGATGCCGAAGTAACAGCGATGCAGGGATGCGGCCGGTTGCTGAAGCTGACATGCGGTCAGTGAGTTGGCAATGATTGGAATTGATGCAAAGCTTGTGTTCAATGCTCGTCTATCTTCGGATGTCTCAGCGTCGGGCGTGTTGAGGCATGAGGTTATTGATGATGATGTATACCTATACTAGCAGCTACTCACTCGCTGCTGCTGATGCTGCGGCGACGAACAGACATAAAATAGTTCATCTCTAGCCAGCGTCATCATCATCGTCGTCTCGTCGTCACTAGTTTAACCCTCTACACGCTGCACGTAAACATACGCAGATTCGTCGTTCAAATAAAGTAAGTAACTGTGTTTTGTTGAGTTGAGTTTAGTTCATACACTCTTCAAATGTAATTTCTCAGAGGTCCGTTGTGTATGACCTGCAAAACTCAGTAGTTTTTTCCTGTCGTTCAATACGTCATCAATCAGAGCCCAGCGAATCCTTTGGTTGGATTCTAAGCATGGAAAGTATATGTATCTAGGCTGTTGGTGGGTAGGTTGTCTTACAGCACCGATAGATGCCGTGGTCACTCGTCAGTCGACAGTCTATACAGAACGTACAGATCCGACTTAATCTATGGCCAGCTGTGACAGACTGCAGTCCGCCCGCCATTACCACCGCACGTGGAATTTGATGATTAATTTCCTGCCACTCATCTAGCTCATTATATCATCGTATCTTTTATGCTTTATTATTTTCTAATATGTCGTACTCGTACTTTTACGTCACATGAGATGGTACTGAATGCGAAATGTTAGTCATGTCTGCAGGAGGACCCGTGTAGTTCGTGTTTATTACCGAACCGTTTGGACGTGAATGTACGTGCTGTATGTAGTCACCGGTGATGTAGACAAGTTCGAGTCCAGTGAGAACTGCGAATAGAGAAAATATTCGTAAAATTCGGTATTCACAGTCTGAGCACACGAGAGAATCAACAACACAACTAAACGTTGTCAAAACTTCATAATTAGACAAGGTGTCTGTTGATGCTACATCTACAAAAATAAATAAAAATTTCCTCGAGTCGAAAAAACTCCAGTAGAATCAGTGAATTTTCTTGTAATGAACAGTCCGATCGCAGCGCGAAATTTTTATTCCATAATCGGCACAGACACTGCCATACTGAATTTTTGGTAATGAGGTGACTATTGAACTTAGCAAATTTTGCGTTGATGCAGTTTTCAGCAGTGAAATTACCAGACTAATCAACGTTGGACTATATCGTTCGATCATGATGTGTATGTTTTCGTGCAGCGTCAGCAGGCGATGACGTCACGACGCAGACACCCGGGGTTGGTCACGTCAGCGAGTGGTGCACGTTTGACTCGGGCCGCATTGCTGCCAAACTGACTGCATCCGGCTCCGACACCGAGCAATACATCAGTGTGACGCGCGACGGCTCGGTCTGGCTGCGGTTAGGTGCCACGGATACGGCGTTTGACTGGACGCTAGTGGACGTCCGGCGGCCACGAGTCCAGACCCCGGTCATCACAGACAAGATGCTCGAGCTCCTCCGATCAACCACGGCCACTGACTACTGCGTCCTAACTGACCTGGACCTGCGTCTGACCATACAGGGAGCCTGGCATCCGTCTTACCTCACCTTCTACGATCCGTCGTTGGACGAGACGAAAATCGTCTCCATCAGGGTCCGGTTTCATTTAATGTTGTATTTAAGAAACACTGTGTCTATCATTAAGGTCCGAGGTGTAGTACGCCAGTGTAACGAGGCTTGCCGTGGATATGGATATTTATGGATATATCCATGGATATTATGCTGACACATTTTTAATTAAAATGAATAAATACAGCATAAATAAACAAGAAAAAAAGAGTTAGAATAACAGGGAAAAATATTCAAGCATTCAATCAAATTAATTTATTAGTATTATAGCAGTAATGGCCAATTCACAGCTACGACGGCGACGCGACTCAACTCAACTGTCGGCAACAGTCGCTGACACTCGCCGACAGTTGAGTCGCGTCGGCGTCGTGGGTGTGAATATGGCATAACGTATCTTAATCTTCAGTGCTTTAATGTTGTTGGTTTGGCAACAGAAAATCTATCCATTTCTGAATTTTTAATTTTTTTTTCAAATAGGCCTAGTAACACTTATTTTATGCTTACTTATTATCTGTCCCATTGCTATAGCATAGCATGGGACAGATTATAAAATCACTTCGGTCCAAAATTACGCAGGTTATCACAAAAGTTGAAAAATACTTAGCTAAGCTCATGTTTCAATGCAAATGTGTGTTATTTTTTACTTTCATTTAGTTTTTTTAGTTTCTAACAATTTCAAGACGAAAATGACTGCATTATATTTCTTGGGGAAATAAATGCCCTTGCCCTTGCTGTAAGCCTACTGTGTGAAAATTTAGTGACGACATAATGTACACAGGATAGACGTCTGCGGATATGGATATGGATATGAATGGGAAATGTCATATCCACGGCAAACTTGGATACAGTACACTCTATAGTGTGTTGAAAAATGCTTATTTTATGGCTGTGTTCTGCATGGGACGTGCATGTTTTAAACAGACGCACGCAAGACGTTTCAATCGTCACGCTCGATCGGAGTAAGATTATGGACGGTTATAACACTGTCGACACTGTGGAGAGAGATAAGAGGATGCTGACGATAATGTTTTTATGTCACTTATGGCGCTGATAACAAAGAATCTTTTTCATCCAAGCATACATCGTGTCTGGGAAAAAACACATCGACACATCGCTGAGTCTGCGATAATAACATGAACAACACACTGTGGTCAAATTAGAATAACAATTTTGCTACAGTTCCTACAGGCCACTGAGAGATAATTTCATTTAGTCGTCTATAGGAAGGACTATGATAGGCCTAGACAGTAGAACGCCGCCTGCTTCATGCGCGTTTGCATGCAAACTTGTATGCAAGTTGCATCGCTATTTACGTGAACATTTCTGTTATTAATGGATCACTGATTTGCGTGCATCGATGTAGTTAGCACACGTGACAGATCCGTGCATGGAGACAGAGTCAGAGATAACAGTAACAGGATGATGAAGGGAAAATGCTGTCTGCGGGCGCAAAATGTCAGTGAGACGCCGACATTTGACACTCGTTGTCGTCTCACGCAGAGCCACACTTTCCATCGAGTTCTAGTTCTAGTTTTAGTCGACTGTATTAGCGGTGGCGCTGATGGTACCTTGTGTCCGTCTGTCTGTCGTCTGTCTGTAACGTAATTAATGTATTGTGTCTAAACATCTCACCGGTAAGCTGTCTGATCAAGCAAATAGGGTTGCCGACAACGACAGCTGGGCTTCTTGCATTTTAGTCTTAATACAGCCCTTTTTGCCCAAAAACGTGGCCGTCTACACATTTGATTGAGTTGGACGCATCGCAACAATTAGACGTTTTCAGTCGCCCGGCCGAATATTTATACCCCGTTTACACGATTAAGCAAACATCGAGCAAACATCGAGCCAGCTCGTCGAGCCAGCTTTATCGTGTAAACGGGGTATTACATACCGAGCTCGAATGATGTGGCATTGGATTGAGTTGGACGCACGTGCACCTGGCAATTATCAGACTATGAAGCTTGTTACGCTCATCTGCAGTTTTTGTACAACTTTGTCTGCTTCGGAGACAAATCGGGCCAATGTTCATGTGCACTGAATGCAATATATGTGAACAAAAAAGTTATGATTAACTTACGTTTATATCTTTTCTGCAGCTTTTCAGCATTTATACAGTGCACAAGATATAAAACAGTAAAACATTACTAAAAGTAGCAAACCTCGGTTTTTAAAACACCACATGCGAAACACTGAAACACTGGCGGCAGACTAATAGCCATTTGCGACTAAATCGGAAATATTAAATTCTTACTTTATAGCTCACTAAAAATGTCAACGAAAATAGCCTATTAGTAGGCTAAGCCATGAGTGAAAAATGCCCGATATAGGGTTCGCTGCCACTGATTATAGTGACGTTTTCATAATTAATCATTTGCGTTGTCGTGTTGAAGAAAATCCGCGACTGTCGAGTGAACACGACGCTGTCGTTGAGCGTCGACAAACAAGGTCTGGTTTTTGAACCGAAATCTAATCTTACCGTTAGTTAACCCCCATGATACCCTGGGGTAAATCAAGAGGTGGGCGTGTGCTCTAGAGACAAACAGGGTCTGGTCTGTGACGGCGGTCGACGCAACTCGTGTGGGTCGCGTCACGCTCCGCTGCGTGGTCACGCGTCGCCGACCTGGTTTCTGCGCTACGTCAGTCTGGACCTCGACGGTTACGACAACTGGTACTGCAGCGGCGACAAGTCCACTGCTGCTGCTGCTGCTGATGATGATGATGATGATGATGATGACGATGGCAAACCTGTGACGCCCAGACACAACGCGTTCACGTTCTCCGGGTCGTACTACTTCGTCTACGCCAAACTGGCGTCTTGCCCTCCACCCACAGGTCGGTCGGTCGACGTCAACTTCTCTCCACGGTCATTTTCCGCCACTTTTCTTCCATTTGTGAGGCTGTATAATAGTTAACTAAAAATTTGTGGCAAAGTCCAACGTGAGTCCGCCCGGCGCCTTAAGTCCGATTGGGGGAAAATTCATGGGGGGGGTGAAATTCCTCCGGTGGCAAAGTCACGGGCCCGAACACAAATGCATTAGCATTCGCAGAACGCCCAATATCGACTTAGGATAGGTCAACATGCGCGCCTATAACTTTTTTGTTTGTTGACCAAAGTTTACAAATTTTTATGTTCACTCAGGAATGAATCGCCGTTGATAACGCCGTTTACCGCTTGTCGATATCTCTATGCTTTCTAGGGATATTCGCTGTTAAATTTAAAAGTTTGCCTACATCGCACAGAATTTTGGACGCTTTTTCGTTTTCAAAATTTCAAAGGGGCGGTGCTCCCCAAAAATTGTACCCGCGTTAACACCCCAACCTAGAGGCACGTCACGTGGCAAAGTATCATGGTGCTGTTCCCACTACCGCCAAAGTTATAGGCGCGGGTATGCTCAATTTTAAGCCAATTTTGGACCCCCTTTGAAAAAAATTGTAAGGGGCCCACGTTCCCGGTGGGGGGTGCGCTAGCAAGAATTGATCATTTTCTTGCGCGTGTAAAAATTTGGGGGCGCAGCATTCCCTAGGGGCCGAATTATGGTCTTTCGAACAAGTCGATTTGGATGGGTACGATTTCACCGCATAATCTCTGTGATTAGTAGACGAAAGTTTACTGAACTTTTTCACCCAACGCGAGAGGAATCGCGGTACAAAAACCTTCTAGATCGATTTTGAATATTTTTATCCGTTCCGGAGATATTCGCCACCAAATTTTGAAGTCGTCCGAAATCGCGTTGACAAAAAAAATAAAATATCTGCAGCAGAATATAGGCCCGCTCTGCAAGCTATCGCTTCCGGGCGGACTCATAA
>Ga0209454_1000311_pt1 | contig 25729 bp, 29 predicted proteins | sample WorMetHERISLAND1_2_FD_187400 | JGI IMG/M metagenome (GOLD analysis project Ga0209454, IMG submission 187400) | Marine gutless worms symbiont microbial communities from Max Planck institute for Marine Microbiology, Germany - Olavius geniculatus... | ecosystem: Host-associated > Annelida >... | reverse complement strand
CGTCAGAGCAAGCTCTACAAAGGGGTATATGCCTTGCGGCATATGCGATCATCCACTGGGTAACATTATCGAATTTCATCCCGACTTGCGGAAATCCCAACGATTCGGATTTATCTGGACACGAGCATGCGATTTGTTATCTTTTACGTTTTTGTTTGTATTTTCGCATATTCCGCCCGAAAAATCAAAAGAATAGATCTTAAGTGACTGAAATGAAATATAAAAAGCTCATCAACAAAGCTCAAAACTAAATCCAATAGAGACTCGCGGAAACCCAAAATACCCGGTATCGAAATACCATGTGAAATAGTGGCATTTTCGAACAAAAAACAAGATTTAAAATCGAGGATTGTATATGGTCTCTGGAAATCTAGGGCGAAGAGTATGAATTTCAAAATTGAGGGCGGTTAAATTTAAACATGTAGCGCCAATAGGGGCGAGATAACGGGGCGTTTTACCTGCCGGCGGTGGGTTTAAACACTACATTTAAAAGGCCGAAAAATCGGAGACCCAACGAACGTTGTAAACCGCACGATATAGCCGGCCAAAGTGCAAACGCAAGTTTAGGCATTCCTTCGCTTCAAAAATTTTGCTTGTTCTTCGCCCACTATCTCGACGTCAACACCGATAGATTCAAAGTATCGACACAGCTGATTCTGAAAATCATACCAACCACTGCCGTTATAGTGTTGAGTCTTGTTCATGCTATTTGTGGTCGAGATTATTTCATCAACTGAGGCGGCCTTTTCAATTTGCCTTAGAATTTTTGATCCTATTTTGTATTCAGGCTCAAACGATTTATCGTTTTCAATATTGGCTTTGAAATATTCTACTACGCCAGCTAAATATCCTTTTATCTCATCTATTGGTCTGATCATTGTCTTTGGCCTAAGCGTGAGCGTGAGCAACAGCCCTATTAAGTTCCGAACCTGCACGGCTTTTACGTAAAACCGCTATATAGTTGCAGTCTATTTTATAGGTATGAAAAAAACCGTTCACCCCATGTATATCCTTTAAAATGAATATTTTTACCACAATATTCTTCACGGAGGTCTTTTTCAGGGATGTAAAAATACCCATCCCCTTCAAGTACCTTTGCGAGGTTATTGATAATTTCAATCGCAAATTGCTTCTTTGATTCGACACTACTTCCGATGGTAACTAAATTACCAAATGAAGAGAAGGATATGTCAATTATGGCATAATTCATTCCACCTCGATTAACATTTGGGGCAGTATAAAAATTAGGGTCAGCCGGTACGTGTTTCCATAATGTAAGCGTTGCAAAGTATGATGCATCTTGAATAGTGTCATCAAGCTCGAGCCTACAATTCAGTATATTTTCTAGTTTTGGTTGAATAGTCCGAACTCGATCAAGAGAATCTTCCCACTTAAAAGTAGTTGGGTATTCACATTCAAATTCATCATCTGCTGAAAGTAAAATTTTAATAATAGAATCATTCATGTTCTTTGTCGAGGCAACTAACGCCGGTGAGCGGCGGCCCGAATTAATTTCAAACTTGCACGGCCTTTACAAAAAAAACCGCGGTCTTCACGCCGTCTGCTCGACGCATTTGTTGGCGGCTGTCTGCCACTGTTTAAGTTATATCCCCCCTTGATACTACTCCAGCCTTGTAAAGCCTGTCATACAAAACGACATTTACCGCGTTTCCCAAATTGAGGCAGTGTTTTGATGGAATTATGACAAATCTCTGGCAATGCCTTAAAAGAGCCTGTGGTAGTGATCCATCTTCTGGTCCAAAAACATAAAGGGGTCTATCAGGATGTACAAATGTTGTTAACGGCTCAGAATTTCTTCGGACTTCAACTGCTACAGGAACAACATTGCCGCTGAACCTATTAAAGAAATGGTCATCGTTGATGATTAGAACGTCATTATAGCCTTTCATTCGCTCTTCGCGAGGCAATCGAGAACCCTTTTTGTTATCAACTGGGATTCGGTCACCGCTGAAAATTACGGCTTTCGCGCCGAAGCATGACGCTGCCCTCACAGCTGCACCCACGTTATGCGGATATTTTGGATTCCACAATGCGATAGAGGGGGTCATATCATCGTTGAACATAGTCGTATTTTTCCCGATCTTATGTATACGACCCGGCTTAAAATCCTTTGGATTGAAATCGTGCTCGTTTTTCTTGTACTGTTCCATTACTCTTCAACACGCTAACGGCTGCGTATAACCAGCCGGCAATCTGGCCTTCGCGCCAGCGCTGACCTCTGCGCAAAACCGCATAATTTTTCCGGTCTGGTTCACCGATTGGTAACGTTTCAGTCTTCGTCTTGCCTTGAAGGTAAACGAACCTCGCTAAATTTCATATATGCAAGGTTTCCCTGTGACTCAAGGCTCCCTTCTTCAACAAAGTGACGTATTCGTTGCGAGTAATAAACGCCAGGTATTCCGGGAAAAGTCTCAAATAGCTCCATCATCGTTTTTCCGACAATAAATGCGACCTTTCGCCAATATTGACAGGCATAGGACAAAAGAATTTCATCTATGCGGTCTCGTCATTGACCACTTCATAATAACGATCTGTTCCTGTTTTTCTAGCAACAAGACAGAACCAATCCAGATCATTATCCTCATCATCATCTTCGGACTCTTCAGGGTACAACCAACTTGCGATTACTTGAAAACAATCATCGCCTTCTGGTGAGATCCTTTTTCTAAATTTTCCTCTGTCTGGATCATAGCCAGATGCTGCTGGATAATGGCTCACATCGTATATAAGATGAGTTTCGTTGCAGGAACAACACTGGCATTTAACTTCTGGATAATCTGAAATATAAATGACAAACAGATCATCACCACAATTGCAAACTATGTAGACATCATTTTCATCGAGCTCATACGGATTGTATTTACCTTCAATCACGACAGGTATATCGATCGACCAAGTCTGACCTTTGTAATGGGGTGGATGTCTATGCATATCAGTTTAACTCGCGAACGGCGGCGGTCAGTGGCAGCCAGGGCTTCCACTGATGTACTATAGAAATCATGGAGGCAGATTGTGAACAAACTCGCAAAGCGCCCAGACTCCGGCTGTCCACTGCACTGCCATGGTTCGATCGCACTGCATCTATAGTCTTCTAATCGGCCATCCATAGTTATGAAAAATTCTAATTAAACCCCTATTAAGTTTCGCCGGTGATGCAAAATAGAAGCTCACCACTATCAACCTCTGGTTTTTCATCCCACTCCCATTTAGCCTGCATAATTTCACTTTTGGTTAAGGAAATTGCTGAGTCGGTCGATAGGGTTCCTAATTCGGCTTTACCTTGATAACGAGTAGAATGCCCAAGCTTTCCTGACGGGTATAAAATCCGACCTTCCCAGCCAAATATTTTAGTTCGGTTCTCACTAAACCAATAAAGGAGTTCCATCGCATCGATGTAGTTCAATACAATTTCATTTTCAGAATGTGATCGAGCCTTTAATTCTTCGAGACTGTACATAGAAACTTAACGCCCGCGCATCACCTGCACCCAAAGGTGCGAAAAGCTACATAAAAGCAGTCTATTATGATTTACGAATAAAGATCGTAAACGGCATTGCTTTGGGTGTCAGAGTGCATACGCTTTGTTATGTGATTCGTTATCAAATAACCTCATTGTTAATCTTTAGTCGGCAACTTCATACCTTCCACACTGCGGAGGAAGGAACCCGTTTTGATGTCGTAAAACATATATTTATGAGGTGAGTCACAACACCCATACTTAATCAATACCAATTCATCCCAACCTGAAAGGTGCCAATTGTCGGCTTCTTGCGAAATACGCCAGATCCTCTCTTCAATTTTCTTTGCACTTAAGGCCCAAAGTTCCAGTACAGTTGTGGACCTTGTACCTTCAATTCCATCGGTAATTTCGGTTCTAAGTTTTTCTTTTAATAAATACATAACTGAAGGTGGATCTGGTTTAATAATAAGCCTTATAAGATGGTATTTTACAGATTCGACTTCATAGATGGGCCAGCCCGACTGGTTTTGATATATAGATAGCTTAGGAGGCGATTCCAAGTCGTGAAAGCCTTTTGGTAAGTCATCTGCAGCAACAGAAAGTGATAAGAATACTAATGCCACTGATAGTATTATTAACTTTATATTCATATTTACTTCTCACATAACGCCCAGCTTGAGCAGCGCCGGATTTAAGGCAAGAACCTGGATAAAAACAAACTAGTATTTCAAAATAAAAATGCTGAAAATCGGCAATGCATCAGTCGTCTGACTCAAAGCTTTTATTCGTTGATGAATATTTTAGTAATAATTTTGTAAGGAGGTCGTTTTGAATCGATAAAATCGAGAAGTTTCTTGTAGTCCTCTTGATTTTGTAATTTTCCGGTAATAAAAACAACTTCTCGGGTCGAATGACCACCTATAAAAATATCCTCAAAATCCTTTATGTTGCGAAATTCATCATAGAAAGTTTGCGCCCAATCATTGATCTTTGATACATACCGACCTCGTTCTGATTTCTTCCAATAATTTGAAAATCACATATTCCCAAAACCGGCACTATTTTAGGTGTCTGATCCAAGCTATTGTTGGAAAATGGGAGCTTAGTCTATTTCTCTTGGTTCCGTGAGAAGCCGAATACCTTCTAAAATTTGAGCAATTCGCCCTTTAGAAAGGGTTCCGATTTTTTCTGAAAGATCGCTTTTATTTACAGTGAAGATTTGTGATATGTTTACAACGCTTTTCTTAGGTAAATTGGCCTCGCCTTTTTTGAGAGTGACATTGCCCGGTGATTTTGATCTTTTGAGATTTGAAGTCAGCGAACAAACGACAACCGTGTTAATCCGACTACGATTAAATACATTGTTCTGTATTACAATATGTGGGTGTCGATAACCAGGTTCAGATCCGGAGGGTTCGTAAAAATCTATCCAATATATATCGCCTTGATTGATTACCATTGGTCTTTTACCATTTTCAAATGACGTGGACGCATTTTATCAACTATTTTAGTGTCGGTATCAGGCAGATCGTCATATGCATCATTGATAGCTTGAAGAAGCTCCATATTGGCATGACGCTGTATGAATTCCTGAGCTGCGATAACGAATAGGCGACTCCGCGAAATATTCAAATTTTTGGCAAGATCATTCACCTGGTCAAATATTGGCTTTTCGATGGAAATTGCAGTTTTAATATTTGGCATTGGTTTACCTCCTTTTAATATTAAAAGTATAACCAATGGTATGCTCAATGTCAATACTTTTTCAACCCTTGAGGTGAGCAGCCGCTTCTCTAAGCCACGATTTTGTAAAGCCTAAACGTAAAACCGCGGTTTTCTCGCGGTCTGCTCCACCGATTTGTTCGCCGGTATCTCTGAGTCTATCCGACAAGATCGCATGTTCTCAAAATCACGAGTTGCGGACACGGAGAACGATGATTTTCAGCGAAGAACGCCGCTATATAGCGACCAAAACATCCAAATACCACCAAGTCGGAAACGAAGCCACATGCGTCCGATAGCGAGGGATACTTGACAGCGGCAGGTACCGGGGCATGTTCAGCAATGTGTATTTCTCTCCGTACTCGAAACGGTTCAAGCTCAATGAGAAATAACCGCCCCTCAGAGGAACCTGCCAGGAAGCAGCCTCGGTTGATGTAGCAACCGTAATAGCCCGGTCGCTCATCCTCACACCTATCTTCAACATAGTCTGGCCATTTTAAGCGGGCAATGGACGCATTGAATGGATGCCTGAAACAGGCGATTTCACATTCCACATGATCAAGCGTAACAACAGTACCGTTATTTGGTGCAGCGAAAACAAACTGTTCCCCATCCATCGCCGCAATATGTCGTCCCACGACTAATTCGTGTTCGACTTCGCAAATGTAATTTTCCTGCTCGCTCTGACCGCTGTAGACCCCAACGAACATCGAGTCTTCTGATGTGGCTGGACGCAACTCAGCACCGCCATCCAGAAAATAGGTATCGCCTATCTCCACATAGGCTATCTCTTCCCAGTTCCCGGCGGCACGTAGCTCAACGACAAATCGTTCAATCCCCCTTCGCACAGTCCACAGCCGGCCTCGTCCATCAAATCTGGCATCAATAAGCTCGGAGGAGTGTTGGACGATCTCCTCCTGGTCTGAGTCCAATCGTCGTACATGAAGTCGATCGTCTTCGGAGTATGCGAATGCAAGAAAGTTACCTGTTGTATCAACCGATAGGCATAGGCTGCCAGTTGGTTTCGCGAGCCGAATTTCTCGGCGCCCGCCATTACCAGAAAGCAAAGAGACGGCAGAAGCCTCCGGCGAATAGGCCGCGAGGTATTGTTCCCCAGGCGAGGTCGTCAGGTGTCCTATCCGATGAGGAATCTCGACACTCTGTACTGGAGTGACAACAGTTGTTTCAATTTGAGGCGCATTTGTCATCTAATGGTGTACTCCAATTAGTCCCACTTTGGGACGGCGAACGCCTGCTGGTGAGCAGTGGCCTAAATAAAATTCAACCTTGTACGGCTTATACTCAAAACTGCTATCTCCACGCCGTCTGCTCCACTAGCTGGTTGTGGAGCTCAATTCCTTATTCCCGCCTCTTTTCTTTTAGACCAATATTCCTCAAACAATTTCGAACAAGTCTCGCATACATAGGCGTTAACCCATCTCGCGCCCATCATATAGTCAACATGTCCCCATCTTGCCCCATCATAATTTGGGAACTTTGCCAACATTGTTTGGACTCTGACTGGCAAAAACTAGTGGCAAACAATAACTCGGTCTCCCTCATCGGAATAATCGAATGAAATGATGTGCTGTTCTCCCAACAGTGATTTGATTTCCTCGTCTTTATACCGATAGAACACCATTCCTGCCTGTTTCCCTCGTACGAACCTCAGTGTGCCATCACGCAGCACCTCTGCATCATCAAGTATTTCTTCATCTTGGTCCGGAGGATCAAAGGTCAATAGGATCATCCCGTTTGGCATAAGTACGCGCCTTATCTCTGCCACTGCGAACTGAGACGATTCAAAGGTAACGTGGTCCAATGCCGCAATACAGATTATGCCCGCAAAGTGATCATCAGGAAATGAAAGGTGCTCAAATGTCCCTTGCTCAAAGGTTCCAGGAATATCATACAAACCAAAGGCCCTCGCGAAAACCCGCAAGCTTCTCGCCGTCACCTCCACCCGGCTGGTTATGCGTCTCCATGTCAGTAAGGCCGCCAACAATCTACGCCTTTTGAAGTAGCTTCCTGAATGATTTCCTTGCCCGGGTTAACTTCAATAAATACCATACAGTCTTGATTTCGTTTTTTTGCAAACTTATATATGCGAATTTCATTTCCGTTTTTTAAATGCTTTTTCGCGACCGGCTTTTGCTCAGATAGATGTCCAACAAACCAAACGTAGGCACTGTTAAATTGCGTGCCTTCCAATCGTTGCAGATCTTCGGCAAAAACCTTATAAGCGCCAGCTTTTGTGCCAACACAGCCAGTCAATGTTATTAATATTACGACTGCAATTAATTTCAGCGCGTTTATTGCTTTCATAGCTGGTATTCTTTTAGGCATAACGGCGCCGGTCACCTGCGCCAAAAAATTACACTAAACATTTAGATAACCGTTGCAATTTTGTAGCCAGAAGCTCGAAACGCCCCGGCTTTTGGCGTCAGGTGCGCTGGCTGGTTCGGCGGATTGGTCTAATCTTTTTCGTTTGGCTCAAGTTTGTTCAATTCCTTGTCATACATGGCTACCAATAGCAACTCTCCTTTGTCGTCCACGCGAAACTGTCCATACCGTGCCGGTTGATAATATTGGCCATGACCTTCCTGAAAAAAATAGGCATTGGTTGCAAATTTCACTGCACCGTTACGAACACGGTAACGTAGAAGAATTTCATCGTTAGAAAGAGGCTGATCTTCATAAAGGCTTTTGAATGTAGCGATGTTTTGTTCATTTAAGCTAACAACCACGAAACCGTCAGACGCCGCCACATCATGCTGCCGCCGCTTGAGCAACTCGTTTTTTGGCAGGACTTTATACACTTCATTGGCTATACGAAAACGTAAGGCCATATAGTCTCCTTGCATAAGTGAACGGGGATCCACGGGTGCCAATTCAAGATAGAGCTCCTTCCCTTCAGCCAAATGTTTTTCCTTGCCGGCAATAAACCAGTTCACTATAGCCAAAATAATAATTAGAGAACCGATAGCGATTTTTTTATGCATGTTGCTCCTCTTTGTGCACGGGGCTGATTTTGTGAATTATCCACCGGACAAATAACAAAAAAAGTCCGACCACAAGTAATGATTGGGACTTGTCCAGTAATGTTGTATCAAGCAAATAATAATAAGAAGAGATAAAAAAAAGGAGAGACACAATCCCCAAACCGAGAAGAACGCGATTTGCACCAAAAAAACCGAAGCAGACGATTACCATCCCCACAGTTATCCCCTGTACATTTATGGATACCGCGCAAACGAGGAGAGTGGCCAATAAGATTGTAATAGACATACGCCCTTTCATTGGCTGCCCATACCATTGCAATAAACTCCATACAACATATACCGTAACCGCCCCGATGATGATTTCTCCAAGCCATGATTGATCCCAAAATCCATAGCTTTGCGAGAACCGTTCGCCAAAGGCTCTATAACCAAATAGGGTCGTACCCTTGAGTGAAATGAGGGCGAGGACCAGGCCATACCCTATAGCTCTTATTTTTTTCATCTGTTGAGGATAGCGGAATTCGTTAAGCCAGCAGAAAGAAGCGCCGAACATTACTAAACCACCCATAACATATGGAATTTTTATTTCACTAAGCGCCATTGAAAAAGCTATTGCCGCAACCAGGGAAGAAAAGACGCGATGAACAAAATTGGGCATAACCGCAACCAGCACGGCCTGAAGAATAGCGAGCAGTAGCCATGCCACTATTTCATTATGATCGGAAAGGTCAAATATGGCGTAGACAATTAAAGCCTGCCCGGCCATACTTGTGGCCAATCCCAGGTGTTCAACGAACTCGTTTGAGGGGATACGCAACAGGACAAAAGCACCAGCTATCATCATCACTCCGACAATGCCAGCAACACCGCTGTGTCTAAAGACATACTCGAAAGCAACTCCGATAAAACCAAGAATAAAGATTGCTGCCAGCCAACCGGAAAATGCCAAAAGCCCCTTCACATACCAAGGCGATTCCGAAACTCCTTTCTCAGGTTGTTCACCCTGAACGACTCCGTTTTCTTGCAGGAGTGCCCATATCTGATTGGTTTGATTCATCATGACAGACACTCCTGGTGTACTTTTTTAAGCCATAAGGCCGCGCCACCGCCCATACCGATAACGATGAAAGCAAGAAAAAGAAAAGCACCGGCGTCTCCAAGGCGCAACATGTGTTTGCCAAGGAATGAAACGGTTACCGTAATTGTGGATAAACAGCACCCGGCAAGCATAAAGAGATCGAGTTTTATCTTTCTATAAATATAGTACATTGTGACCAGCCAGAGAGCCCATACCAGTCCAGGAAAGCCGCCCACCTCTCGATGGTCAAAAATTGAGAGTAAAACTAGCCAAGTCAAGGGAATGCCAGAACCAACGGCCAAGAGCCGAATGGCCCAGCGTTCCGAGAGCCAATGCCAGGTCGTTGCCAACAGCTGCCACGCAACAAAGGCAAGGGTGTTAAAAAGAAATGTGGCCCACAACATGCCGGATTCGGAACCAAAAGCAAATCCGAATATTCCTCGGAAGATCGGGTAGTACAGGATGATGGAAACATTGATGAGTGCGACCCAAACTATCCAGATCGCGGGAAAACGTCCGATGACGGCCCACGGCAACATCAAAAGAGCCCATGTGAAAAACAGCTGCCAGGGATCCGCACCGGTCTGATAGGTCTGACCGTATAGCGCCAACAAAACACCCAAAAAGATCGTCGACACAATAAGTGACACCTTGCTCGCGATGGTGCCTTCAGCAAGTTTACAGTACGCGACAATGGCCAAGACAATAAGCCCCTCCACCATCCCGAATTTGGCAAAATATCCTAAGTTTTTCCAGTTATATGCGATAAAGAACATGACCGCAAAGGCTAACGCCAGGCCGCCGAGCCAAAGCAAGAGATTATCAATAAAAGTACGCCAGCTTTTGCCGTCGGGTGTGACCTTCACGACGGTGAGGGCAGCGACGACTTTCTCTGCTGGGATGGACCCTTGCTCGATAAACTCGATTAATTGCCTACGAGGTGTGCTCATGGATTTGGTCCTATGCGATTAGGTTTTTGTATTTGCTCTTGGCAATATTTTTCTGAAGATTTTTTTGTAGGATCTATTGCATATCATTATATTGTTTCTTTTGCCGTCATAATTGTTTTCCAGCCGAACGCCAGCGATCACCTGCGCCAGATTCATTCTAATTTGTTGAAAAAAGCAATTTAACCCCAGAAAGCAGGGTGATTGTACCGACCCGGCCTCTGGCGTCAGGTGCATTTCTTTTGTTATGCTATTGTCTATTGAACAAATGAATCTTCAGGTTGAGGTTTATCAAAAAATTTTCCTATCACTGGTATAAATGCTAGATACAATTTAGATTTAACCATTGAAATCCAAATAGATTCTAGAAACATGTAATTATAATCAGCGAAGGTGATGGATGCCTCTTTGGCGAGCCAGTAGGAATAAATCAACAGAAAAAAAAAGACAGCGAACACTAAGAGGATACCTGGCCAATATAAATTTACACCAAATTGACTTAAATAACCTACTCCTTTTGAAGCAATTAATAAAACTAAATATGTTAATCCAATAGATATCCCAACAAATATTGCAAGATAGAGAATACGAACAGCAATTTTTACTAGGAGGCTCTGTGGTTTCATTTAAAAGGTGTCATCTCGATTAGCTCGCGGATAACCGGCGAGCGTTAGAACTTTTTAGCCAGCACGGATTTTACGCACAATCGCATAGTTTTTCCCGTCTGGTTAATCTGCCTGGTTATGCCATCGTTAACATAGTTAAGGTATTTCAAAAATATTCTGTATGAATTCTCGTTTTACAATTTTTACAAATAGGTGAAGAAAAATAAAGCAAAATTAGGACAAATAACACCGTCCAAATGGGACCAACGAATAAAAGGAAAATCACCGATATTATAGCCAAAATGAAAAGTAGCATACCGAGCAAGGTCGACAGCCATGACAAAGGCCGCTTATGTGTTTGGTGTGAATCACAAAATGGACAAATAGCCACGTTACAACCTCTGCAATGATTTTTGTGCCGGAGCTCTTTCTGGCAAATAGGGCAATTTTTCTTGCTACAACTTGTACATGTGAATTTTTTGGAGTTATGCACTACAAAAACATATAAGCCGATTCCTAATAGGACAATCATCGAAGGACCAAATAGTAGAACCAATGGAATTGTTAAAGCGAAAACAATATATGCTGCAGTTTCACCTTTGAAACCATTAGATTCAGCTTTACAGGAACTGCAAGTAACCATGATCAATTTTTCAAGGGTATAACGCTCCGCTTCACCTGACGGCGGCGCAAACTTGAGGCCTGCTTAATGGTTCAATGATCTGCATACCGAGAGCTTTGTAAAACCGCATGACCCCGCCGGTCAGAGTGCAAGCGGTTGTTGTGAGTTCTCTGCCATGTTAAAGAGTGATAAGAACGATTCAAAATTCGGTGCTACCTGCCTCCAATACACATCATCCCACCAAATAACCGATGGTTCGTCAATGTCCTCTCGATAATCGAAACAAAACGGAGAACCATCACCGGAGATTGCAAAGTACACTATTTTAGTGAAATCAAGTATGTCAGATATAGCTCCTGGCCCTTCTAAATCTGGAGTAGGTTCGCCGTAATATCCATCGGCTTCAAATCCGTCTGGTAACTCATCAGTCTCTTTCTTAATCCTCTCAAAGGTATCAAATAGCTCGCCAAGTTCTGTCTCAAGTGAATTACCATAGGCATCAATGTTCTGTATTAGATCCCAGATGCCGATTTGTCGTTTAAACCGACCTGCAGAAGTAGCATGAACAAATAAAGGCGGAAGTTCTAAACCATTTATTTCCATATGTTGTCTGCTTATAACGGTGAGTTAACCTACTGGCCGTCTAACTTTCGAACCTGTACAAAATTTAACGAAAATCGTCATAGTTTTCCCGGTAAGGTTGAATGATTGGTTATCTTTTTCGTTTTTGTATGTATTTTCGCATAATCCGCCGGAAAAATCAAAAGAATAGAATTTAAGTAACTGAAATTAAATACAAAAAACTCATGAACAAAGCCCAATACTCAATCCAATAGATACTCGCTGTAACCCATATTACCCGGTATCGAAATACCATGTGAAATAATGGCATTTTCGAATAAAAAAGCAAGATTTAAAATGGAGGATTGGATAAGGTTTCTGGATAATCTGGAACAAAGAGTACGAATCTCAAAATTGAGGGCGGTTCAATTTAAGCATATAGTGACAATAGGGGTTCGGTTGAGGTAAGCAGCGGCTTAAATAAATTCCAAGCCTGCACGGCCTTTACGTAAAACCACGATTTTCACGCCGTCTGCTTCAATGATTTGTTAGCGCCCGCCTTTAGACTTCTAAATGACCACATATTTTTTGCACCGCCCGCCTCAGAGATAAAAGGTCAAAAAGAGACTTGCCTCCTTTTCCCCAGCCCTTCCAGCCATTCTCTAATAATGGGTTGGACTTCAGGGCTAAGAATCACACCAAAATGAGTTAGGCCCTCGAGCAATCTCACCTCGGCTTCTGTGTATTGAGAAATCACTGATTCAAATTTATCCGCGATGAAGGCTTCGTCTGCGGCTCCGACGACAACGAGCAAGGGTTGAGTGATGGCGCTGAGGTCTTTCTTGTAGTTCCTGGGGGAATAGGCGGTGTTGAGCCGAAAGGAATACGACAGGGTTTCGGTGCCGTCGCGGGCCTCTTCGGGCATGTTGAATTCAATGACCTTCATGTCGTTGAGCGAGCGAATCCCCATGGTGTTTAGCATTGACAACCCCATAAAACGACCGAAGTAAGGACTTGCCCACCCGCCCGAATTAGGCCGAGTCGTTGGCGCATTATATTTCAAAAAAGGCGTCAACAACAGGTAGGCGTCGGCCTGCTTCCCATATTTGCTTCCGGCAAAGCGCACCGCCATCCCTCCCCCGGACGAATGCCCTCCCACAATCAGCGTTGCGCTTGGATTATCTTTCTTGATCAGGTCTATGAGATCTGCCGCATCATCGTCCATTTGGTTGATGTAATCAACATCGCCTCGTCTTTTAGGTGCAAGCCCATGTCCTCGTAAATCCGGCGTGTAGACCTGGGCTAAACCTTCCGAACTGATGAACCCGGCCAAAGGCAGTAAATACCTGCTGTGGTAACCTGAGCCGTGAAAAAGGATGACCACCTTATCGGATTCAGCCGAATAGTGCCGATACGCCAACTTTGTGCCGTCTCTGGCTGCAAAGCTTTGCAGTTCTGGTGCCTCTGAGTAATCTATAAACAACTCACTGAAGTCCGGGCCACGCTGATCTGGAGGTAGCTTTTGACGTCTGCCCAATAGGAGGGCCACAAAGGCAATAAGGAAGAAAATCACCGCAGAGGTGAGTATGAAATTAAAAATCTTTAAGATTATTTCAGCCATCAGGTTTACCTCCTGCGATTAAAAGTTCTTGCTAAATCTGTGAATTCGCCTCTATTCAAAGATCCAAAACAGAACCTTTCGTATCTACCAATGACCATGATCAGCTAGCGTGAGCAGCGGCCCGAATAAATTCCAAACTTGCACGGTCTTTACGTTAAACCGCTATCTTCACGCCGTCTGCTCCACGCTATTGTTCGGTGCTCCTACCTAAAATATTTTAGCACTTTCCGTTTATCATTTTTTGTGGTAATTTTTGCTAATGATATGTCCTTGTGCTTTCCTTTTGAATAGTTTTCAACAACCGCTTCTGCTATATGCTGCCTCTTAAATATCGTAGCGGTGTTTATGTCATCGCACTATGTATCATCCGAAATATTTCAAAACAACCGCCAACGCCCCTTAGGGATGATTTCCGAATAGATTACATACCTGACTAATTTTTCAAGATCTTTGATTCTTCCCTTTAGCTCAAGGATCTGATTTCGCGTAAGTTCTACGTCTTGCTCACTAATATCATAGAATTTTTTATGGGGGATTTTCATATTGTTCTCAACTACACGAAACGGTTCCGTTGAGCAGCGGCCTAAATGAGCATCGAACCTGTATGGCCTTTACGTAAAACCGCTATCTACACGCCGTCTACTCCAGTGGCTTTGTTAGCATTTTTAGATTTGTATTTATAACCAGCTAGTCTTCAATCGGCGTATCTTGACTGAAAGAGTTTTTCCAAACTCCACTGATTCGTCGCCAAATTGACGTCACGTACATCGATTTACTTTCACCTACGTCTCCGACTATATATGGTGCGTAGTTGGCAAGGTACGATAAAAGCACAGCTTCTTCTGCTATTACTTGGATTCTAGCCTCTAAGATTTCATAGTGTGCGACAGTCGGGCCATTTTTTAATTGCCCGGTGTGATCGGCTTTCCCTGCAAACCCACTACTATAGACACCCAAAAAGTCATCTGATAACAGCCGAGAATCTTTTTCAGAATCAGCTGAAACCAAAGCTGACCAAATCTCATATTCGAGCTTCAAAAACTGTTGTGTAGTATATGAATTCATATTCTCACTTGTAAGATGCTAACGTGAAGCTGACTTGCCGCTAGAATGACATTCGAACTGCACCGGATTTTATGCAAACCGGCATAGATTATGCGGTCAAGTCAAGGGCATGGTTATGAAATTTTCACAATATATATCTATGCACTCCAGGGACGACAAAAACAAAAAACAAATAGATTACGGCTGGTATCCAATTTGGGTATCCGAAGACTATTGAAAATAGGATCTCAGCATTGAGAGGCTTACCGATTGCTCGGGAGGCAAAAAGGACGCCAACAACCATCACGATTGAAGCGATGACAAATAAAGCGATACACCAATTGGGAACGAAAAAAACTTGTTCGCTATCTGTCAAAAATATCGCAACATAGTTGAGAAATACAGCGCCGATTATTGCCAGAATCCATCCAGAAATAACAAGCCTTTTCGAAAGTACAATTTTTTCAGAATTCGTCATGTTCACATCAACTTGGTCTCATAACGCCGCAATTCAGCCGCGCCGCTTTTTGGCGTCGGCTGAATTTGCCTTGTTGAGCGTCACCATGGATCATACGTCCCGAAATTCCATAGATGACCTTCCAAATCTCGACAGCTAAAACCGCGTCCTCCGTATTCTTCATCTTTAATCTCTATGATAATCTCTGCACCTGCAGTTTTCGCACAAGCATAAACTGCATCGGCGTCTGAAACGATGACATATGCGCATTGAGTTTCCGCGCCTCCGATCTCATCCGGCTGCTTAATCAGGCGTCCAAACTCTGTTTCGACTTCGAGTACGGACCCTAACATAATCATTCCATTTCCGAAGCTTAGCTGCGCGTGGGCGATGGTTCCATCGTCGTTCGGCACCACAAGCTGTTTTTCGAAGCCGAAATTCTCGCAAAGCCATTCGATTGCTGCGGGTGCATCGCGATAGCGTAGACATGGAATAACTGTGGTGCGTGTGTTCTTTACATTGTTCGACATATCGGCTCCTTCGTCTATGAGTCACAGTAAGGGTGCTGTGACGCCCAACGTGAAGCTGACTTGCCGCTAGGAAGACATTCGAACTGCACCGGATTTCACGTAAACCGGCATAGATCACGCGGTCAAGTCAAGCGCATGGTTAAACAGGCGAACAGGCGTCATTAATCCCATAATTCATCATCTTTGACCCAATCCGATAAAAGCATGGAACGCCTTTTTAGAAGGTCTCCAAGTTCAGGCCAATCGCTTTCATTTCCGATCGTTATGTCAGGGTGAGGCTTTCCTTGAATCATACATTCTGACACCTCATCCCATATTTTGGCAAAATGATGCATAGCTGATCTTGCATTGTTAATACCGCTAGATGAACAATAATCAGTTGGCAAATCACCAGAGATGACCCACCAGCCAGTGGTCTTGGGCTTACTATATCCAGCTATTCGCCATAAAGAAACATAAGGCGCAACAAACCAATCCGGATTTTCAGCAATAGCACCATGTTCTATGCCTTCTTTTATCAAATATGCTTCTATCTGATATTTTTGTTTTTGAAGCCATTCAGCTTCAAGTTCTGGGTCGTCATATTTGTCTGCTTCATTATTCATATTCAGAGGTTTCGTGGAGGTGAGCTGCGGCCCTGATAAGCTTCGAGCCTACACGGCCTATACGGTAAACCGGCGGACTACATGCCGTCAGCTCCACTGTCTTGTTGGCCTTTCGCGACCATCTCTACCAGACCATCCGGATACACACGGAGCGTATCCGGCGATGAATTTCCAGGGTCCAACCAAATTGCATTGAATGATTGACCGTTGCTCTCTTGTCCTTCTAATTGATCCGATGAATAAAGCGATCGGTCTGCAAATTTCGCTTCATAGACAAAAACAATCTCATGTCCCCGCCGGCCATCGAATGTGAACAGATTCTCGAGTACACCCAAAAGCACAGGATTCTCAATCTCCGAACCGAGTTCTTCTTTCATCTCCCTTCGCAATGCCTCTATGCTCGTCTCTCCAAATTCGATTCTTCCGCCAGGAGGGCAATAGAAACGCTCTTGCTCCGTTGGGTCATACGCATCTCCCACGAGGATGCGGTTTTCGTTTCGGAATACACAGACTACCTTTGCTCTGATGTTTCCTGTTATTGGATCTTCACGCATTTCTTTCTCCATGGCCAAACGGTTGCGGATAACCAGCGGGCGAAAGGTAATTCGACCAAGCAGGTGATTTAGCGCAAACCGACATAGCTTTTCCCGTCTGGTTCATCCGCGTGGTTATGCACGCTTATTGGTTAACCTTTCTAAAATACTCAACGTAGCCAACTAATTCAGAATAGGTGTAATAATAATTATCATCAAATGTAAGTATGGATATTTCATCCTCACCAAACGCACTCTTGCCTTTTATGGCAATAGAATTATGGTCTTTTCCGAGTACTTCATATTTTTCTTCTGTAAAGGTTCCTTCGAAATTTATTATGGCCTTGTGCGGTGTATAGGTGATTTTCAGTTTACCCAAATTATCATTTAAAAAATCATACAGTTTGTCGTTTGATATTCCTTGTTCTCTGAATTGTCTTAGAGTTTTATCTTTGTCTGAAATCCATGTACCAATCAGTCGATCATCCGAACTATCAGAACAACCTAAAATGAAGACACTTATGAGTGTAAACAATAAAAATTGTATTTTCATGGATTTATGCATATTGCGGATAACCAGCGGGCGTGAGGGCTTTCGAGCCAGCACTGCCTTTACGTAAAACCGCATAATTTTTCCCGTCTGGTTCATCCGTTGGTTCTGTATCAAGTCTTTATTGGCAATTTTGAAAATGCTCTTTTAATTGTTTCTTTAGCTGCTGAAAAGTTTGAAATATCTGACTTGGTTTCTTCATGGATATCTTTGAAAGCCAATTCAGCTTTTTTAAAATCAAAAAGTTCTAAAGTGACTGATAATGTGCTTTTCTCAGATAAACCTCCGAATAGATTTCTTTTTGCAATGTGGGTTTTTATCATGACCAATAATAGTGCATCAGTTCCGGTCGGCACTGAAAAATGCGGTTGAGTTTTTACATCAAGAAGTGGATTTTTTTGCGTGATTGTAATTTCAGTGTCCTTTTTTTGGTACGTAAATTTGTAATCTGCCTCGTGCTCTCGTCTAAGAGCTTTCATTAATTCCTTGATTAGCTCGGTGTTATCAGCGTTTTTGCTTAAAAGTTCTTTTATAGATGGGCTAGCACCAGAAATGCTGTAACCTCTTTCGATCAAATTCAAACGGATTTCAGTAGAGATTCTCGAATAATATTGATTGAAATTTTCTCTTATATCAACAACTGGTTCACTAGTTGCTTCCTCCGCTGAGATTTCTATATTCATTGGCATGATATAAATAACGTTGATTTTATCTGGATTGGCAAAAATGTCTGATCTAACAAATGTTTGCGGAAAAGGCGCGCAAGATTGAAACGACAATATCAAAAGGATGGAACAAAATTTAAGGATTCTCATATTTATTTCCCGCTGTTTGATTTGGTACAATCTATGGTACAGAACGCTCGCGTATAACCAGCGGGCAAAGGGAAAATCGATCAACCTGGGAATTTAACGCAAATCGACATAGTTTTTCCCGTCTGGTTCATTCGCCTGGTTAGGATTCTTGATCACTGTAGCAAATACCTTCAAATGTAATGACTGTATTGGTTACCAAACAGTTCGTAACTTCATCAAACCAATATTTAATTCTGGTGTTCTTCGAAGGTAAGATTTTATTAAAGAGCTCTCTTACTAGATAGTGACCAAATGTTAATTCAACGAGATCTGGAATTTTCACTAGATCTTGAATTGGTGGATAGCCCGCTTCAGCAAGTTCATCTTGAGGGCCACCACAAATTTGGTCATCTTTTTTGGATTCCACTACCCACTCTTCATATTCACAATTCATGTCTTTTATGATATCTTCAGCACTCAGCTCAAGGGCGAATTTGTTTCTTACCATTTCTGCTCGAGATGAGCTCAAATGCATTTCAGGTAGCACGAAAGAATCCAAGGGTATTGAAATTCCGTCTATCTTTAAATCAGCTTTCATTGTATCTGTAAACTCTAACCGCTGCTAATCAGCCGCACGGCTTTTTGTGTCGGCTGAATTAGCCTTGTTAAGCGATTCCGGTTATGGATTTCAAAATTTCTGATTGAATTATTATTTGATTCGCATGCGATTCAAGCAATTCATCATATGTAATGAATTTTATATCCAGCATTTTAAACTTTCCTTGGGCGTTTATAAATACATCAGGATCATGTTGTCTGTCTCTGCCGATTAAAATTGAGAGTCGTGGGTTTCGAGGAACAAAGCCAAAATTCTTTTTCAACTCATTATTAACATCAGGTCTATTAAAATAATCCCTATAATTATAAAGCTGTTGCACCGCCTTAAAAACCCCAGCAGAAAAGCCAGGATGAAATTTTGTATTTAGTGTCAATTTGGCGTCCGGTAACTTTAAGTCCAAAACTTCCCATTTGGTTCCTAATGATTCTCCAATTTTTGGCTTCAATACGAAATCAGGTTCATAGTATCTTCCTGGTTTGTCAGGCAGCTTAAGTTTAGGTTTAGACCAGTAGCTTTGAAACTGATCACGTAAAATGAAAGAAGGATACTGCTCAAAGAACTTCTGAAATATTTCTTCGGGTTTAGTTTTTTCTTTCTTGGCTATATTTCTATAGTTGTTCAGTAAATATTGGAATTCATGGTAGGGCTCTGTCTCAACCAACAAATCTTTTGATAAAATAAGGTATTTTGATTTTCTTAGCTTTTCAATGGAAGTTGATCTAACAAGGATTTGACCTTCAGCTTCAATACGCTTAAATGTTGGATTAACAGAAAGATCTCCACTTGAATCAATTATGATAGAATAGCCTACGCACTCTAACTCAGAGAGGAGATCCGTTCGCCAAGCACCAAGAAGATCAATTATCTCATCTGATAATTCTTTCTGCGATCTCACTAAATCAAAGATTTTAAGCCATGAAAAATGATGACTATGAAGACCGAAATCATCAACATACGGTCTATCAATAATAATCAGTATTGGAATTGATTTTACTTTCACACTTCCTTGGAAAGCATATTCATCAGGGAATTCGCGTAACGAAGATATAATTTGCTTTGGATTCGATGTGCCCGAAGATATTGCTCCAGTGTGAAGGATTATTATCAAATCAATTCGTCCATTGGCTATCGAAACCATTCGTGCAGCATCAAGGCATTTTTCACATGGATATATTAGCTCATGCCTAAATCCAAGAGATTCAAGGACTGGTGCTATATTCTTAATACTTGGGTCCTTGATGATATCAGTAGCAAGAATGGCTATAGGCATTTTATTATATTCCGCTTCGTTGAAGTGAGCTGCGGCTCAAATGAATGCCAAGTTTGCACGGCCTTTACGTGAAACCGCGATCTTCACGCCGTCAGCTTAACTGATTGGTTATGCCTCGTTTGCCAGTTCTGTAACCAATTTGGCGACCTGTGGGAGATCTCCTTGATGACGGCCGAGTTCCGTTCTGATTTCAAGATACCAGTCTTGATTGGCTGGGACGATCCAGCAGTAAACCGGCGTCCAGTCGGAAGTTCGCACGAGTGTTGAATGCAGGTGTGCCGGCACATCAAGTGCCCCATGAGTTACGCGAATCGGTGTCTTCTCTGGCAATTCAGTACGAGCGTACCAAAGCGAAGACCAATAATCATAGGACATTGGGTCACCGACTGGCATCCGAGACTCAACAACCATTAGTGTACACCCACCCTTTTTGCCCATCTGAAGTCTGAGCGGTTCGTCAGCGGAATAGAGATTAGCCACGCGCCATGGTTGCGGAAGGGCTTTGAAATTCCAACCCGTTATCGTGGTTAGGTCACGGGGCGCTCTTTTCGATTTTGCTTTCCTCTTTGGTGGTAACGGAGATTCACGGAACGAATCTGCAAGATCTTCAAGATTGTATAGCACCTCACAGTCACAGTACCCCCCTTGGTCGGTAAGCCATGGCAGCACAGTGTCTTTATCGAGCATTTCGACATGCAGGAAAATCTCAGTCAGCTTTGTTGTGTGATCGCAGGACTTGAGATTGGCATCAAGATGGTCCAAAAGCGAATTCAAGTAGTGGCATTGGGTCGGGCCACAGCAACATGTTGAAAAATTGAGAAAAGAGCTCTAAAAACATCAGTATTTCGACCTTAATTGGCCAGTTTTCATGCAAAAACTGTCCGATTAAGAATGCTGGCTATGGATTCCATAAATATGTGTTCTCAGAATCAAGATTATCAGCAACCCCGAATGGCGTTATCCCCTCCCGAAGTTCAAATGAATCATCAGCACAAATTATCTTTCTGCCTTTTGCCCTGTAACCAAGGCTTCCTTTCATCTTTTCTATAAACGTTTTGCTGCCAACAGCAACGTTTTGTGTCCACTTGATTTTTCTATCACAATCGTCGGCTTGGATTGCACTTTCAACCCATTTGTAGTGGGCATCTTTTAAATCATCATAGTTTTCATAGCCCAGCAATCTCATCAGCCGATCAAAATCAATAATGCCCTTCCTTTTTCTGGGATTCTGAATTTCATTATATCCACAAAACTCCCATTGCATGGGATGCTCCACCACGCCGGCGCGAACCATATTCATATCGATATAAGTGATGCATTGCCTTAGATAGCGATTTTTTTCCACAGCCGTTGCATGATAACGATCCTCCCAAAAAGCCCCTTTTCTGTTTTTGCGATTATTATATTCCTGGCCGGTTCTACCAGCTGTCAACTTGATTGAATCGGGGATGACATTGCGGCCTCCATTGTCAAAAACGAGTAGGTGGATGTGGTTTGAGGTGACCATATAATTTAAAACACTCAATCCACTGTACCTCTTCTTCGCCTGGTATAGCCACTCAATCCAACGGCGCCGGTCTCTTGGGAATTTTAAAAGAAATTCTCGCTTATGGCATCTATGGGTTATATGCCAAACATAACCCGGTATATAATGTCTTTTTGCACGGGCCATTTTTCGTCCAGTCTCTTAATAGGGCAGTTTTGGCGAAAAATCGGTCGATTAAGGCCGATTTAGAGACGTTTTTAGGACATTTTCTTCACAATGTCAATAACTTGGCGTGGCCCGACCCCCTTGACCACTAACAAGCCTGCACGGCTTTTACGTAAAACCGCGATTTTCACGCCGACTGCTTCACTGATTTGTTCGCCGGTCGGTGTCTCAACTCATGCAGTTTCAATGAATAGATACGCTGCATCCACTCTGCTTTGAATGCTGCGCCTAATTTAGCCTCAGTCAACGTTAAAAGTGCAGAGTCATATAAGTATGGCCCGAACTGAGGTTGTTTCAAAATCGGAATGTCCACCCAAAATTCAAATTCGCTTTTAAAAATGTTTGATGCTGGCGGCAGAAAATGGATTTGCCTTTCATAGTATCACTTTTTGTAGGCGAACGATGTAAATCAGGCGCGCACTCGATGCAAGACTCTGGAGGTATACAATGTCTCGCATCTCCAGATAGCATTAGAAATCACAACTAAAGCGCGTCGGCTGAATTTGCTTAGTTAGGCACCTGCATATTCCTTATGACTTGCCGTTAGGCATGGACTAAAGGCACGCGTTACATACAAGTTCTTTTGATTCATATCTCGCGAACCCGCGAGTCTGTTCCATCTGCTCCTGGGCATGACTATGCATTATCCTTTCAAGCTATCACGGTTGAAAATCACTGTCCAAAGAAGTCGAATCTTGATTAGGTTCGGGTCACCGCATCAATCTTCGGTTTGATTACCCATCCCTGCTAGGGAGCCTCAGTTTACCTGCCTCGATCAAATCCCTAATCCTCAGGGGGTACAGTCGAACTGTGCAATCTGAGCCTGCCGTAGCCGCCCAACGACCGTCCAGGCTAAAGGCGGCGTCAAATATGTATCCGTCATGGGTCGCAAACTCCGCCACATCCTGACCAGTCCGCGTATCCCACAACCATGTAATTCCAGCTTCGTCGGTAGTGATTATGTAATTCCCTTCTGAACTAAACGAAGCGTGCGAAAGGGGGTACTCATGTCGCTCGAGTGAAAACAGCTGCTCTCCGGTAGCAGCATTCCATACTCGTGCGGTACTGTCTTCGCTGGCAGTTACGATCAGTTGTCCGTCGCGATTAAACTCAGCGTGACTGACAGATCCCGTGTGCCTATCCAGCTTTACAAAGCTTCCGGTGGTGAGATCCCATATCAAAGCCGGGCCTGAGCCAGTGGACAAAACACGCCGGCCTGTTGGGTCTGTGGTCAGGTGCTGCACCGCTGTTCTCAGCGGATTTTGCAAAGTCCCTTTCTTTTCGCCCTTAGCCAAGTCCCACACATGTATCACACTACTGTCCTCCCAAACCGCCATTGTGTTTCCGCGGGAGTCAATCTCTCTCTTCCACGACGGTTTCCATACTGACTTCATTCGCATCAGCACCTCTCCGGTCCCCAGATGGGTGACGTATAGGCTATCTCTCGAGCGGTTTCGAGATATGACAACGGGGGAACCATCCGAAAGAAACGCAACGCCCTCGATGCTTTGTGATTTTAGCGGCGCGGTTATGCGTCCTGTACCGATATCCCAAATCACCGCGCTCTCATGGTCAGCAATTATCATTCGGTGTCCGTTGAGACTGATCTTTGCGTGTCGCAATCCACCCAACGCACGACCCCACGCTCCGCCCGAGTAGTCCACCGAAGCAACGATGTTGCCTGTCTGTGTATTCCAGACTTGCACATCGACTCTACTGGCAGCGAAGACAAGATCTCCTTTATCACTGAAACCTACTGTATGAAAACCGTCGCCGGAAAAAATGCTGGTGTTACACCGGGCGGCATCTGCGCGTCGGAGGATTGTGAAAGGTGAAGAGAACATCCGCCAGTTGCTGATAGTGGTGCGCCAAGCCCCGGCTCCTGATTGCAGGATACGACCTTTTGACGACGCAGTTACTACACCTTTTGCATCGGGTGTAAAGTCGGCATGAGTTATGGCACTTCCCGGAAGCATAGCAAATTCAGATGATGAGTCGATATCCCAAATCCTTGTCATTCGGTCGCCTGCGGCTAGCAGTTTGCTGCCGTCCTTGGTGAAAGCAATTTGATTTACGCCGCGAACGTAACCTCTGAGAGCAGCTATCTCCTGTCCCGTCTTAAGATTCCATAAGCGAACGATACTTTCACCGCCAATAGCTATTCTTTGACTATCAGGACTGAATGAAACGACCACATCGATCTCACGTTCGGAGCCTGCAAATGAACGCACGCCACGACCTGTAACCAGGTCTATCACATGGACCATCCCGTCAGCCCCAAGGATTGCTACCAGGCGTTCATCGTCGCTAAATGTTGGCCATACGCGTCGACCCCATATCATCCTAACGGTGTCAGGTGCTACACGTACGCTTGAGGCAATTTCGCGACCGGAGTTTGTCTCCCATATTCCCCAGGAGCCGCGCTCTGAGACTCCCCAGAACCACCTTCCAGTAGCGCTGAGACCAGAATACGAGAGTCCGTCTCGCTGCATCAATAAGTTCGGACGGTCGATGACATTGTTCCAGACTTGCGCCTCCCCTGAAGATGTGACTGTTAGCAGGAATTGTCCGTCGGCGCTGTACCGCGCGACGTCGACGTCATTGGGCGAAACCCATATCGTGTTGCCCGTTTCGGCGTCAATGACTCCAGTGATTCCTTCGGCTGAGATAGCGACGAGTTGCTTCCCGGTCGGACTATATATGAGTCGACGAGTCGGAGCGAAGGCGTTAAGTAGGTTTGGTAGTCGGGCCCCCGAAGCAGTGCTCCAGCATCGGATGCTGTCATCTGTGGAGCCGACAATCAACTTACCGCTGTCCGGGCTGAAGGTGGCAGATATCCCGCTGGTTATGGCCACCAGTTGCTCGCCCGTCTCTGTGTTCCAGAGTGTGGACTCCTCCCCGTTCTCCAGCAAGACGAATCGTTTATCCAAGCTCCAAGCCACTGGCATACCGTCAACGGTTATTGTAGTTGGAAAGTACGGCTTCTGAATCGTCATCCAGAGCGCACGCTGAGCTTCAACAGTCTCCCGACGCTCTATGCTTTCAATGGCGAAGACTAGCGCTTTCACCGGGTCAGATTCAAATAAAGCAAGGCTGGCCAGTTCTCTTGATTCGGCCTCCAGTCTAGCTGCGCGCTCGGCGCGAGCTGTTTGAACGGCAATGTAGGCGCCGATGGTCGTTGAGAGGGCCAATATTGCCAATCCACAGACGGCCAGCCGTGCCCACATGCGGGCCTTTTTCCGAGCGCGAATGTCTTCGGACTCAAGTTCGGACTTTCTCTTTCCGTGCAGAGGGGCGGCCAGTTCGGAAACTGCATCTCTAAAATCCCTATGTCGGAGTGAAAGGTTGTGTTGGTTTCTGGCCCACCGAAGATCCAAATGGCGCGGTTGATTCGCAAAGTACTTGCTTAGACTGGTCGGGAGTGCGTTTGTACGTTGCCAGTCAAAGTCGCTTTGACTTTCGTCCCATTTGCACTCACCTTCTGTGAGTACGATGAGAAGCGTTTCCGGCGACCTGTGTCGTCGCCAATAATTTATCTCTCGTTGGACCCATTTAGAGGATGCGGCGGCCGGAGTAGCCAGGAGAATTAGGTGTTTTGACTCGGCCAAAGCGTTCTCGACCGAGTTCCAAAGGCTGGGACTCACACTGAGGTCGGTCCGATCTCGGAAAACGCGAATAGCTCGTAGTCGATTCCACGGCTTCGCGAATCGGTGCAGCGCCTTGTGGAGTTCCGACGCTAGCCGATCGTCTGCCGAGTGACTGTAAGAGATGAAAGCGTCGTAACGCAAAATAGAAGCACTCCCGTAAAGGTTACGGTCAGATGATGCCTAATGCATGTTTCGCGCGGTTGTGATAAAGGCTGCCAAAAACCATGTGGTTGCCGGCGATCATAAATTTTTTGTATAAGAGTCCACTGAAATGATTGAAGAGCGTTTCGGATTCGCATGGGACGTTTTTATCGCTGGCTAAAACAACCG
>Ga0209454_1000306_pt1 | contig 26011 bp, 18 predicted proteins | sample WorMetHERISLAND1_2_FD_187400 | JGI IMG/M metagenome (GOLD analysis project Ga0209454, IMG submission 187400) | Marine gutless worms symbiont microbial communities from Max Planck institute for Marine Microbiology, Germany - Olavius geniculatus... | ecosystem: Host-associated > Annelida >... | reverse complement strand
TTTTTGCCAGCGGGATATTGCAAGGTAATTTTCAATAAACATTTGATCCCTTCTAATTCTGATGGCGGGGTAAAAGCGGGTTACATTATTTTGTAGATCCTTCCGTTACACTTTTCACAAGTACACAACCGAGTGCGGGCGTAATTCAGCTGACGACATAAACCCCATGGCTTTTTCGTTTGATTCTCCCTTTTTTGTGAAGTCTGAATATTTGATTGCGGAGTTTCTTATTCTCAAACCCAGTGTTCAGCTGGATATCCGATAATCTCATTCCGTTTTTGGACAGCCTGATTACTTCACAGACAACATCGCCGTAGGTTTGCTTTTTCCGACTGGGAGCTACCATATTTTGAGATAGGGTGGGTCTCTGGCTAAAGCTATAAGCTGTTTTGCGATACGATCCAGTCCGGCATTCAACACATCCACATCTTTTTTGGTGGCAAGGTTATAATATTCAATGAATGATTTTGCTAAAGCATCAGGACCGGCAGCTTTAATCTCGGTACCCGGACCAACACTGATCCTGGGAACATGTTGGTCTAATTCAGTACCTTTGCTTACCGGAAATTTGATCCGATGGTGGTTGAAGCCGCCGTCTGATTTAGGCCCCAAACTTTCGTAGGCTGGATTATGCGCGCCAAATATCGCTGAATGCATCCATAAAAGGTGGGCACCCGTCTTCGTCACGCTTGCAGCGTGACTTCGCCGCGGCCAACGGCAGCCCACCCTACAACCAATATAACAACTGCGTATTAAAGGATATTCGACTTACCTCAACTCTACCTGCCTCTCGGCAATAATTATCAGGAAACGGATTTTTCTATTGTATTTGGTGCCCGGCTTTTCTATAAGTCTAGCGATGTTGATGCACCAAATTCCGTTTGCTGTGATTAATTATGGTCAACAAACCTTTAACCGCTTATTTGAGCCGTGGTATCTACGTTGCGCTGGTTCCGCTCCTTTTTCTCCTGATAGGATTATTGGCCGTTGCGGCCTCTGCAGAGCCAGGTGCTGAGAAAGGTAAACATCCTGCCGGGAATCCTCCCGAAAATGCTTCAACCCTGAAATCCACTTTTTTGCCCCTGACGGTCGATCATTCCCTTTCGGCCCACCTGATGGCCCAATCGGAATACCCGACATTGGATCAGGAAGCTTTCGGCGAGGACCGGGAAGCGGAAAAAGAAACCGCAACCGCGGAACCGATAACCCGGGTCGTGCCCTTCTGGGGCGAGCAGGTGCGCGAAAAAGGGTTTGACCTGCCCCTGCCGTTCGGGGTCGGGACCAATCTGGTGCTAATGGATCAAGGAATAGATGTCAGGAATTTAAAAATCGGATTTGGTGCTTCAAACATCGCTATCAGCGGGTTGTCGTTCAGCAACACCCGGGCCCATGACCGGGCCAATGCCGCCCGGTTGGACATGTGGCTTCTGCCGCTTGTCAATCTTTACGGTTTATTCGGTTATATCAACGGCGAAGCTGAACTCGAATTGAACGTTCCGGCCTTGTCAATCGGCATAATTCCCATTGCCGATGCGCAATCCTATAAGTTGAACATCGATTACAATGGTACGACCTACGGCGGCGGTGTCACGCTGGCGGGAGGATACAAAAAATTCTTCGGCAGCCTGGATGCCAATTACACCCATTCGAACATCGATGTGGCTGGTGCCAAAATCGACACTTATACAATTTCACCGCGTCTGGGCATTATGTACGACCCGGATGCGGTTGACGGATCATTCGCCTTTTGGGTCGGCGCCATGTATATGGACTACAAACAGACGGTAACCGATTCCATCGACCTGAATACCGTCAGCCCTTTATTTCCCTCGGTGGAATTGGAATTTGAGATCGACATCAAAAACAAACATCCCTGGAATTTTCTTTTCGGCGGCCATTGGGAGATGACCAAGCGCTGGCAGATTATGGCGGAAGGCGGCATCGGCGATCGGAAACAGCTTATTACCGGCCTCTTCTTTCGTTTTTAACGGCATGTGTCTAATACAAGCAGGAGCTGAGATGGAGAAAACGAGATCGGAGCGGATAGAAAAGTTAACGCTGGACCTGGTGCGAATTCAGAGCGACACCGGCACCCGCCAGGAAATAGAAGTTGAAAATTATTTACACAGCTGGCTGGCCAAGCGGGAATATTTTCGTAACCACCCTCATCATTTCGGTCGGCACCCTTTACCGCAAGACCCGGTGCAGCGGAGCGTGGTTTGGGGATTGGTGAAAGGGCAGGGTGATCAAACCGTTGTCCTGATTCATCACCACGATGTCGTGGACGCCTTTGATTACGGCAGCCTGGAAAAGTGGGCCTATGATCCATTGAAGCTGGAAGCGGCATTGGCTGGGGTCGCCCTGGCCCCTGAGGCACGTCGGGACCTTGAAAGCGGCCGCTGGCTTTTCGGCCGGGGAACCGGTGATATGAAGGGCGGAGCCGCCATTCAGCTTGCCGTGCTGGAAGAATATGCCGAGCGGCCCGATTTCAAGGGTAATATTCTACTATTGTCGGTGCCCGATGAAGAATCGCTTTCGGCAGGGATGCGCGGCAGTCTAAAGCTGCTGATCGATCTCAAAGAAAAGTTCAAGCTGGACTACAGGATTGTGATCAATTCCGAGCCCCACGCCAAGGATGAAGAACGGGTTGGCAATTTTCACGTCGGTTCGGCCGGCAAGCTGCTTCCGCTCGTTTATGTCAGGGGCAAAAAAACCCATATCGGCCATATTTACCAGGGCTTCAATCCGGTCCTGCTATTGTCCGAAATTGTCATGCAAACCGAATTGAACACCGACTATGCCGATGCGATACGCGGAGAAGTCCCGCCTCCGCCGTCCTGGAGCTACCTGCGCGACCGCAAGGAAGTCTATGATGCCTCCATACCGCCGTCGGCCGGCGGTTACCTGAGCCTGATACACTTGAACAGGTCTCCTGCCGACCTGATGGAGATGCTGCGGGCTTCATGTGAAACGGCATTTGAGCGCGTGATTGAAAAAATTCAGCAAAGTCATGCCGCCTATGACCGCAAAACCAACACCCGGATACCGGCGCCCCTCTGGAAGGTGAACGTCAGGACGTTCGCCGAACTGTTCCGGCAGGCTGCGGATGACTCCGGCAGCGTTTTTCTGGATGCATACGAACCGGCGATGGCGTCCATCACCGCCGGCATCGACCAGCAGCGATTGAATATGCCGGAGGCCACGTTTCAGTTGATCGAGACGACCCTGGAGCATGTCAAGGATTTATCACCCATGGTGGTGTTGGCCCTTTGTCCGCCGTATTATCCGCCGATTCATAACGATGAATTTCAAAGTCTGCCTGCTTCCGTTCAAAACCTGGCCGATCATTTGATTGGATTTGCCGACACCCGGTGGCAGGAAGCCTACCGGAAGGCCAACTATATCATGGGGCTGACGGACCTGAGCTACGTGGCGCTGCAAAATGGTGAGAATATCATCCCCCATATCGGAGCCAACATGCCCTTGTGGCAGAAAACTTATGATATCCCTTTTGCGGAAATGCAGGAGCTCTCAATTCCGGTAATCAACATCGGACCCTGGGGCAAGGACCATCACAAGTTTACCGAGCGGGTGTTTAAGCGTGATCTTTACGATAGAACGCCGGCCCTGCTGGAAAGTGCGATTGACTATCTGCTCGAGGAGCGCTAGATTTTAGATTTTGGATTGCGGATTTTGGATTTAAGGAATTCTATCTGATTTTATTTTTTCAAAATTTTTCATTTCCCACTTCCACATCTTTAGCCGCGGCATAGTCCCGCCGTATCGGACGACGACGGGTCCGACTTCCCACTTCTGCCTTCTGTCATCTGTCCTCTGTCTTCTGACTTCTAAATCCGCAATCCGCAATCCGCAATCGAAACCCTCTGCCTTCTGTCTTCTGCCTTCTGTCGTCTGTCCTCTGTCCTCTGTCGTCTGTCCTCTGTCTTCTGACTTCTGTCTTCTGTCTTCTGACATCTGTCTTCTGTCTTCGAAATCCGCATTCCGCAATCCCCAATCCGCAATCGAAACCCTCTGCGTGCCGCGGCGTAGCTCGAAGAGCGAAGACGGGTCCTCTGACATCTGTCTTTTGATTTCCAAATCCGCAATCCGCAATCCGCAATCCGCAATCGAAGTCCTCTGTTCTAGTGCAAATGACACGCGACCCAGTGATCGTCTCCCAGGTTTTTCAACAGCGGTTCCTCCCGCGGGCAGATACCCATGCGGTGCGGGCAGCGGGGATGGAAGCGACAGCCTGCGGGCGGGTTAATGGGGCTGGGCACGTCACCTCCCAAAATGATTCTTTTGGATTTGGCATTTAGATCAGGGACCGGGACGGCCGAAAGCAAGGCCTGGGTATACGGGTGTTTGGGACGGGTGTATATATCGCGGTAGTCGGACATTTCCACGATTTTGCCCAGATACATAACCGCAATTTTGTCGCAGATATACTCGACCACGGCCAGATCGTGGGAGATGATGATATAAGACAACTTGAACTCGTCCTGCAGGTCGATCAGAAGATTGATGATCTGGGCCTGGATCGAAACATCCAGGGCCGAGACGGGCTCATCGCCGATAATCACCCGGGGGTTGAGGGACAGGGCCCGGGCTACGCCGATCCGCTGGCGTTGACCGCCGCTGAATTCGTGGGGGTAGCGCCGGCCCTGCTCCGGGGTCAGGCCCACCTTTTCCAGCAGGTAGGCGACCCGTTCCTGTCTTTCCGGTCCGTCGTAAAGTCCATGGATTTTCATGGGATCCGACAGTGTGCGGTTCAAGGTCATGCGGGGATTCAATGAAGAATAGGGATCCTGGAAAATGATCTGCATCTCCCGGCGCAGGGTCAGCCGTTCCTGTTTCGTCTTGTGGGCGATGTCTTGGCCCTGAAAAATGACCTGGCCGTCCGTCGGCTCGATCAGATGCAGGATCGCCAAACCGGTGGTGGTTTTGCCGCAGCCGCTTTCGCCGACGATACCTAGGGTCTCGCCCGCCGCCAGTTTGAACGAGACCCCGTCAACGGCATAAACATATCCGGCCGTTCTGGAAAATATTCCCTTGGTGATCGGGAAATGGACCTTCAGGTCATTGACTTCCAGCAGTGATTCCAATGTTTTGTTGCTCCTTTGTCAAGCCGGCCATTTATTGCCAAACTTTTTCTAAATTCCATCCCTGTTGCTTTTTCGTTTCCTTGGTTCAGACGGAGCAGGGTTTCAGGTGTCAGGTTTCAGGTGTCAGTAAAAAACGCATCTAAAGTCCTCGTGTGAAACTAAATGAAATGACGAATGTCGAATGACGATTGACGAATGGTGGAATCGCTTCGGGCTTCGCCTTCGGCTACGACCCGACACGTCGCTCAGTCGTTTTTAAATAGACAGAATACATTATTCGATGTTCGATGTTGGACGTTCGATGTTCAACGTTCATTAGTTTCTATTCTCCGATCAGACTGGCCGTTTTTTTGGCCTGAGGCAGTGCTCTTGTGAAACTTCAATGAATGACGAATGTCGATTGACGAATGACGAATGATGGAATCGCTTCGGGCTTCGCCTTCGGCTACGACCCGACACGTCGCTCAGTCTTTTTAAAATGGACAGAATACATTATTCGATGTTCGATGTTGGACGTTCGATGTTCGACGTTCATCAGTCTCTTATCTTTGATCAGACCGGCCGTTTTTGGGGCCGGCAACTGGGCTGCAGCCTGATTGGGCTGAGGCTGAAAGTCACCAGCGTTGAATGAAAGTCCAGTTAATGAGCGAATATGATCCCACGAGTCGACCCATGTCGCTGACACCCGACACCCGACACCTGAAACCGCCTGGTAATTGTTGCCGTCTTCACCCCTCTCTAGGGTATACCAAAGCTGGGTCTTCCGGGCTCGGATCCTTATTCCAAATAACACCGCATGCGATGGATTCCCCCCAGGTCGAAAAATTTCGGCGGTGTTTCCCGGCATATATCCATAGCGTGGCTGCAGCGCGGGTGAAAGCTGCAGCCCTGGGGCAAATCATACAGGCTTGGTACAATGCCTGAAATTTCGACCAGGCGCGTGCGGCCTTTACGGGATCGCTCCCCTAGCTTGGGTACGGATTTGAGCAGTCCCCGGGTATAGGGGTGTTTCGGATCTTCGAAGATATCCCGGGTTGTGCCTTCCTCCACCACGCGCCCGGCATACATAACCACGATGCGCTGCGCAATTTCCGCGACGACCCCGAGATCGTGGGTAATGATCAGGACGGCGGCACCGAAATCCTCTTTCAACTGCAGCATCAGATCCAGTATCTGGGCCTGGATCGTGACATCCAGAGCGGTCGTCGGTTCGTCTGCAATCAGGATTTTGGGATTGCAGGCCATGGCCATGGCGATCATGGCACGCTGGCGCATACCGCCGGACAGCTGATGCGGATACTCATCGGCCCGTTTGCGCGGGGAAGGCATCTGGACCTGGCGCAGTGTTTCCACGGCCCGTTGCCAGCCCTCTTTTTTATTCACACGCTTGTGGATCATAAACATTTCGGAAATCTGATGACCGATGGTATAGACCGGGTTGAGGGATGTCATGGGCTCCTGGAAAATCATCGATATCCGGGCTCCTCTGATCGAGCGCATATCATTTTCGGACAGTTTTAGAAGATCCGATCCTTCAAACAGAATCTGGCCGTCCACGATTTTGCCGGGCGGATTTTTGATGAGACGCATCACGGATAGGGCCGAAACGCTTTTGCCGCAGCCGGATTCACCCACCAGGCCCACGGTTTCGCCTTCATCCATATAAAATGAAACGTCCTGCACCGCCTTGGCAGTTCCTTCCAGGGTATAAAAGTAGGTTTTCAGCCGCTGAATATCGAGAAGGTGATTATTGGTAGTCAAAGGCGACTCTCCTGGTCGAATTTATAGTTCTTACTACCTAAATTTATATTTTGTGGTGATTATAGATTTTAGATTTTAGATTTTGGATTTTGGATTGCGGATTTGTGGTATCGCTCCGCTCTATCTTTTTTATTAAAATCGAATCGCCGAAGGCGGACCTTAAATCCAAAATCCGAGATCCAAAATCTAAAATTGTCGTCAGCTATAAATCACCACCTGCTCTAGAATATTGCTTCAGCCCTTGTAAAACTCGCCAACCCGGGCTCCCGTATGTCGTTCACCGTCGATGACCACGACGCCGTTGACGATGGTCGCCAGCAGTCCCCTGGGAAAATTTCGCGGCTGATCATAAGTTGCCGTGTCACCAAATGTCAAGGGGTCAAACAGCACGGCATCCGCTTTCAGACCCCGGCCAATGAGGCCGGCTTCCCGAAGCCCTAAACGCCGGGCGGTTTGTCCGCTCATTTTATGGACGGCCGCCTCGACCGATAATGCGCCCAACTCCCGTGCGATGCGCCGGAACACCCGGGGAAAAGTCCCATACAGGCGCGGATGGGGGCGGCCCCGGCTAGGGGACCCATCCGAGCCGATCATGGCAAACGGCAGAGTGATAAAGCGCACCATATTTTCCTCGTTCATGGATTCGCTGATGATCGATACCACCCCGTTTTCAGCTTCCACCAGGTCCAGGACCAAATCGAAGGGATCCACCTGCCGGTGGTCTGCTATTTTTGCGATACTCTGGCCTTCCACCTCTTTATTGACGTCGCTTTGAACCGAGGACACCATTATTTTTTGCCAGCCGGCATTGTGGTACATATTCTCCCAGTCCGGCAGGCCGTTTTTTATATCGGCTATTATTTGCCGGCGCTGTCGGGGATCTTTCAGCCGGGGAAGCAACGACGGCATCCCGCCCTCCAGTGACCAGGGTGGAAGCAAGGCCAGGATCGTGGTGCACGAGTGATAATACGGGTACACATCGCAGGTGATGTCGATCCCGTCCGCGCGGGCCTTTTCCAGCTTATCTACCACGGTCTCCCACAGGTGCCAATTGTTGAAGCCGGCAACCTTCAAATGGGAGACATGCACCGGAACCCGGCCCTCCCGGCCGATCCGGATGACCTCTTCCAGGGCGTTGATGACACCCTCGGCTTCATTGCGGATATGGGATGCATAAAAGCCGCCCCGGCGGCCGGCTATTTCGGCAAGTTCAATCAATTCCCGGGTTGCGGCAAAACAACCGGGTGCGTAGATCAGGCCGGTCGACATGCCCGCGGCCCCCTCGTCCAGGGATTGGGCCAGCAGGGATTTCATGTGGTCCATCTGCCCCGAAGTGGGGGGTGTATCCGAATATCCCATGGCCGCGAGCCTCAACGTGCCGTGACCGACGAGTCCCATCACATTCATGGACAAGCCGGCCTCCTCGACCGCGCGGATGTATTCGCCGTAGGTCGACCAGTCCAGCGGGCGGGGCCAGGCCGTGATATCCGAATCCGATTCGGCCCGGATCGATGCCCGTGCGTTCCCCTCGAGGGGGGCCAGCGAGGTACCGCAGTTGCCCAGGACATCCAGCGTAACGCCCTGTTTCAATTTGGTTTCGGATTGGGGGTCGTCAAAAACCGCGAAGTCGGAATGGCAGTGAATGTCGATAAAGCCCGGGGCCAGGATATGGCCGTCGGCCGCAATCACCCGTCCGGCGTCGGCCTCGATGTTGCGATCCAGCGCCGCGAAGCGGCCGTTTTCTATGGCGACATCACCGACCCGGGGTTTGGCGCCGGCGCCGTCGATTACTGTTGCGCCTTTTATCAGAAGATCAAACATCCTGGGTAATTGCCCATATCAGATCTTCAATGTCAAGCCCAAAACTCAGACCTAGGGCCAAGGTCAACATCAGCGGGCGCCGGCAGGGCGCGGTCCGGACCTTCGGATGTGGCATTCATTGTACTGCCGGCGTTCCCAGTAGACGTTGATTTTTTTGGGTTGAAATCTTCCACACAAGCGATATAGAGTGTTGGAGTACTGGAGTGTTGGAGTGTTGGAGTGTTGGTGTACTGGAATGATGGAGTATTGGAGTGTTGGAGTATTGGAGTGTTGGAGTACTGGAGTGTTGGTGTACTGGAATGATAGAGTATTGGAGTATTGGAGTGTTATTACCTTTTATTTGGTATCAGTGCCGTTTGTTTTTCAGTGGTCTGATATGGAATTAACTTCTTCGAGAATGCTCATTCTATGGAATTGGTGACCCGGCAATCCGTTTCAATGTTGTCTAAAATGAATTCGACTATCCGCTGCTTTTTGTCACGTGGGATTTGCCGGCAGGCTGACTTGTTTGGCAACCGCGTAGACAAGTCCGCCGTATCGGCATTAGACTGGATTCGGTTTCTGGAAAAGCACCTCGTCTTTGCGTTCGCCGCATTAACCCTGCTGGCAGCCATGGCAGGCGGATGTTCCATGCCTCCCTACGTTACGAGCCTGGACGATATTCTTGAACGTGAAGGCATAAATAATCAGGTTCGTTACGGATACCGCTGCACGGCAGGAGCGCATCGTGGCGCGTCTGAAGAACATCGGGAGAATACCATGGCGGCGCTTAAGGCTGCCGACAAGAACAACAAATATGCCTTTATCGAATTTGACGTTCAATACTCGAAAGACAAAAGAATAGTCGTTTATCATGATAAAAGGATGCTCAGGCTGGACGGCAGCCTGCGGGCCATTGGCAATACGACATTTGCCGATCTTTCCAATATAACCCGCGGACAAATCGTCGCCTACGATGAAGTCATTGGCATTCTCGGCAAGAAACTGAACATTGAAATAAAGTCTCAGGGAGACAAACTGGAAGATGAGCGGCTGGTTGATGAGGTCATCGCCGATATCCATACGCGCAACCGCGAAAACGATGTTCTGATAAGCTCCATTTCCGACGATGTGATCAGGTACGTCAATCGAAAATACCCCGATATACCCACCGGTCAAGTGTTCTGGCTGACGTCGTCAACTTATCTGCAATTCGACAGCCTGACAAAAAAACTGTACGAGGATATCAGCGCCACCCAGGCCGACTACCTTATGCTGCATGTCGCCAACCTTTTGAATATCGATGACCTGCTAGAATTCAAACCCAGAGGGAAAACGATTGTGTTCTGGGATTTCGGAGACAAAATGTATATCGTGCATAAGGATCTGTCGGATCGACTCTGGGGCGATTCCGGTTTTCGAACATTTATCGATTATTTGCAATTCAAACTGGTTTCAGGTTTCCGCCGATTCACGTCCTGGAATTAGCGCCCTGCTTTACCTGTCTTCAAAATTTGCATCATATTTGCGAAGGACCTTTTTAATAAAGTATCTTCGCCACTAGACACAAAGGCACAAAGATCATAACCATTTTTTCTTCGTGTCTTTGTGTCTTGGTGGCTAATCTCTTTGCCTTCGGCGGATCCGGGTTGGGTCGCAATCAGAGCACGATACCATATCGTCTTATCTCATAAATCCTGTCCTGCCGGTGGTCGCTGTCTCAGATGTCGACTTCTATTTTGCCTTCCATGTATTTAACGGCCTGACCGGAGATGTACACCCGGTCTCCAACCATTTCACAGCGCAATTCACCGCCGCGCGCTGACAGTTGCTTCACGCTGAATTTTTTGGAACCTGTCCGGGATGCCCAGTACGGTGCGAGCTGGGTATAGGCGGAACCCGTTACCGGATCTTCCGGGATGCCGTATTTGGGGGCAAAGAACCGGGCCACAAAATCATAACGGCTGGATTTTGCCGTGATGACAACGCCGCGCCACTCAAGTTTTTTCAGCAATTCGTAATCCGGATCCGCTGATTCAATATCGCTTTCGCGATCGAACACGACGATTAAATCCTCCGACTTCAGACATTCAACGGGAGCTGCCTCGAAGGCCTCGACAATTTCAGCGGGAATATCACAGGCTACGGGGGGCTGGGCCGGAAAGTCCATGACCAACCATCCCCTGTCCCGGGACACGGCCAATGGGCCGGATCTGGAATCAAACTCGATTCGATCTTTTCCATAACCGAGAATGTTGAACATCACGTAGGCCGTGGCCAGCGTCGCATGGCCGCACAAATCCACTTCACTCAGCGGTGTGAACCACCGGATGTGGAAACCATCGCCTTGCGGCACCACAAACGCCGTCTCCGATAGATTATTCTCGGCGGCAAGGGATTGCATGGTTGCATCCGGCAGCCATGCGTCCAGCGGGCAAACTGCGGCCGGATTCCCTTCAAACAACTTGGATGCAAAGGCATCGATCTGGTACAGTGGTATTTCCATGGGATTTCCTCTCTGATGTTTGGATGTCGGTTGCTGTTTTTGTGCCAGGAAGGGTAGCAGGTTTTGAATTGTGACTGCAAGGATTTTTAAAGGATTGGAGTATTGGAGTGTTGGAGTACCGGAGTTTTGGGTTATTGGTTCAAGGTTCGATGTCCGCTTTTCAAACCCCATTACTCCAAGATCGAAACATATCATTAACTTCTTGCAATCTATAAATGACTTTTTTATTAGTATTGGTCTGTATAGTTATCTGCCGAATAGTATGCTTGACGGTCCCAGGCATGCCATTAAGCAGGAATCGCCGATTTGGGTTGACATGCGAAATCGGGTATGGAATTGTAAGCCCGTTATTTTTTAATCGGTGAAAAAACCAAAACCAAGGAGGTTGATTCATGAGGAAAGTGTTGATCATTGCGATGGTATTGTTAATTGGCTTAAGTGCATCTGCTGCTCTGGCGGTGCGCAGCGGGGGGACGCTGAACACGATGGCACCCTACGGCGGCGACCTTTTCGGGCTTGACCCCCACAAGTCGACCCGCTACCAGGATTTTCTGGTGGGGATGAACATACATCGATCCCTATACCGGTGGGATCCCGCGCAAAGCGAGCCGGTGCCGGAATTGGCCGAAAGTGTCACAGTTTCCGACGACGGGCTGGTTTTTACCTACAAATTGAGGCCCAACATCAAGTTTCACAACGGCCGCCAGTTGGTTGCCGATGATGTCATCTGGTCCTACAACCGAATCGCCGGTATGAAGCCTGCTTCACCGAACCTGGACCAGGTAAAGCCGATCAAAGGGTGCCAGGATGTCGTGGACGGTAAAGCCGCAACCATGTCCGGCCTGAAAAAAATCGACGATCTGACGTTTACCATGACTCTGGACATCCCGGTGGATCCCAAATTTTATCTCTGGCTGCCCGGCACCGACATATTGCCGAAAGAGGAAGTGGAACGTCTGGGAGATGCCTTCGCCACAGATCCGGTAGGCTGCGGGCCGTTTAAATTCGTCAAGTGGGTCAAAGGATCCGAAGTGGTGATGGAAAAATTTCAAGATTTTTACAAGGAAGGCAAACCCTATTTGGATAAGATCGTCTATAAAATAATGGGTGAAGCAGCCCCCCGCGACCTGGCTTTCAAGGCCAAAGAGCTGGATGTCACCATCGTCGGGGCGGTGAACTATCCCGAGTACAAGGCCGATCCGGAGATCTCCAAGAACATGATCGAGGTAGCCGAGATGTTCACCCGTCTGGTGGGATTCAACCCGGACTATAAGCCTTTGAGCGACAAGCGGGTACGCCAGGCCATCTGCCATGCGATCCCGGCCGATCTGATTATCGAGAAGGTTCTCAAAGGCAAAGCATTTCCGGCCCGCGGCTATCTGCCGACCACCTCGCCGGCGTTTAACCCCAACATCAAAAAATACGACTTCAACCTGGAAAAAGCCAAACAGCTCATGAAAGAGGCGGGCTATGAAAAGGGCTTTACTGTCGAGCATGCTATCGGCACGGCCAACAAGTCCTGGGGCACGGGCATCTATGAAGCGGCCATGCCTTATCTGAAGAAAATCGGCATCAACCTGAAGATCCAACAGATGGAGGGTGCGGCCATGGCCGAACGTGTGCGCAAGGCGGATTACCAGATGTTTATCTGGTCACTGGACTCCGGTCCGGATCCCCTGGAAGTGATGACGCGCTGGAAGTCCGATAATCCGCCGGCCGCCGGCAACTATATTCAGTACAACAACAAAGAGTTCGACAAGCTGATTGATATGGCAGCCGCCACACGGGACCCGGCGGAACGAATCGGCTACATCAAGCAGGCTGAGGAGATATTCGTCGAAGATGCGCCGCTGTGGTTTTTCAACTACAATAAAGCCATTCTGGCCCATCAACCCTGGGTGCATGGCTTGTCGGCCGTTGCACCGGAAATGATGTTTCAGGACATGACCGGTGTCTGGATCGACGAGACCTCGCCGCGGGCCAATATGAAGTAGCAATTAGGTTTCAGGTGTCAGCCAAGCCGCCGGCCCAAAAAACGGCCGGTCTAATCGAAAAAAAACTTTATAGTTTTGTATCGGCTGTATTGGATTGTGGGAGCGGTTTTTAACCGCGATTTTCCCTGTATGGGTAATCGTGGCCGGCCTGCGACGAGCTCAGTCGAATCGAGGCCACTCCCACCAACCATTAACATCTACCTAAATGATCTTGAAATTTATGAAGTTTCATACAAGGTTTCGGGTGTCAGGGAAATGAGGTGAGAAATCCCGACACCTGAACACTGACACCTGAAACCGCATGTATTTAACTATATGCTGTCAGATCTAACCCGATTAGCGCTTAAACCATAATCAAATTTCGAGGTAGGAACACCTATGTTTGCTTATGCCGTCCGGCGCATACTGCAGTTTATTCCAACCATCCTGGCCGTCACCTTTATCATTTTTCTTTTGCTCAATGTATTGCCGGGAAACGCCGCCCTGATGGCGGCCGGTGAGCAGGACCACAATATCGACCTGCATTATATCGAACAAATGAAAAAAGACTGGGGCCTGGACAAACCGGTCTGGCTGCGATTCCTGATTTATGTCAAGGACCTGGCCACCGGTGACCTGGGGCTGTCCTTTCTACGGCGGGAGCCGGTCACCCAACTGATCCTGGAACGACTCTGGCCGACGCTCAAACTGGCGCTGGTTGCCATGACCATTGCCCTCGCACTGGGTATTCCCCTGGGCTTCTATTCCGCCGTACGCCAGGGCCGCTGGTTGGACACCTTCAGCATGATGGGGGCCGTTTCCGGCGTATCCATACCGCAGTTCTGGCTGGGGCTCTTGCTGATGTACCTGGTTTCGGTCAAATTGCGCCTCCTGCCGCCCATGGGCTACGGGGACGGATCCCTTAAAAATATGATTTTGCCGGGTTTCACCCTGGGGGTGGCCTACATGGCGCTTTTGGCCCGCACTACCCGGGCCGCGGTGGTGGAGATCCTGACCAACGACTATATCCGCACGGCGCGTGCCAAAGGACTTTCCGAGCTTCTGGTAAATCGCAATCATGTGCTGCGCAATGCCCTGATTCTGGTACTGACCACGGCCGGGATGCAGTTCGGCGCCCTGATGGCCCAGACGGTGATAGTGGAAAAACTGTTTTCCTGGCCGGGGCTGGGTTCCCTGGTCGTTGATTCCATCTTCCAGCGCGATATCCCGGTTACCCAGGGCTGTATATTGACAATTATCCTGGTATTCCTGCTGGTTAACCTGATCGTTGATTTGCTGTATGGATTTATCGATCCCAGAATTCGAGCGTCTTATAAATGAATACTACCACCAGAAAAATGCTCCGGCAAACCAACCTGATTGTGGGCGGCATCATTACGTTTTCCGTGATATTTGTCGCTGTTTTCGCCGCTTTTCTGGCGCCCTACCACCCGGTTGACGACGCCGACCTGATGGTGTCCGAAGAACCGCCCAGCGCCACTTTCTGGTTCGGCACCGACAACCAGGGGCGCGATATTCTGTCGAGAGTTATCTACGGCGCCCGGATTTCTTTGTCTGTGGGGCTGATCTGTCAGGCCTTCAACACCCTGATCGGTGTCATATTGGGCCTGTCAGCCGGTTTTTTCGGCAAATGGTGGGATGATTTCGTGGTGGCCCTGACCAATGTCATGCTGTCCATTCCTTCGCTCATATTCGCCCTGGCGGTTATGGCCCTGCTGGGACCCGGACTGGTGAATGTTTTTGTGGCCCTGGGCCTTACCAACTGGTCCTATACCTGCCGCATCACCCGCTCCCAGGCCCTTTCCGCGCGCACCCTGGACTATGTCAAAGCAGCGCGGGCGCTGGGCTACGGCCGGACCCGCACCATGTTCACCCAGGTCTTGCCGAACATTGTCGGCCCCATCCTGGTGATCGCCACCCTGGGCGTTGCCTGGGCCATCCTGCTGGAGGCTTCGCTTTCTTTTCTCGGTTTGGGCGTCCAGCCACCGACCCCATCCTGGGGCGGCATGCTGTCCGCCGCCCGGGAGCAGCTTTTTACTGCACCCTGGATATCCATTTTTCCGGGAATCGCGATCTTCGTCACTGTTTTAGGGCTCAACCTTCTCGGCGACGGGCTGCGGGATATCCTGGATCCCCATACGGTCACCCAAGTTAGAGGATAGTTAAATCCAAAGTTGGTAGCTCTTAGCTGATAGTTGATGGATTGAGGAGAGTTGGCTTTAATTGTATGGAAAATATTGATAAATCACAAAATACAAGCACCAAATCACAAATAAATTCCAAATTCCAATAACCAATGATCAAAACTCTAAGCAGAATCGTTTGGGAATATAGTTAAGGCAAAGCATTGTCCTTATGCCGGATAAAGATGTCCTTCCATCATAATTCTGTTATCGTTTTATATTTTGAATTTTGGTAATTGTAATTTGTTTGATATTTGTGATTTGTTATTTGTAATTTTAATACGTAAATCAATTTCCATTTCTTCAACGTTTCTGAGACCGAATTATTCCATTTAGAATCGAAAGGAAGACCCTATGGATGTAGCGATTTTTTCAGGTCGGATTTATACCGGCAACCCGGCCCAACCCTGGGCCGAAGCGCTTAAAATAGAAAACGAGTGCATTACCCATGTGGGCAGCAATGCTGAAGTCAAGGACGCCTGCACCAACACCACTGATATACTGGACATGCCCGGCTCCCTGGTTACACCCGGTGTGGTGGATGCCCACTGTCATTTTGTCAGCCTGGGGCTGGCCTTTCAGCTGGTGAATTTGAGCGATGCGTCGTCGTTGGACGAAGTCCGCGAGCGCATTCAAAAAGCAGCTGCAACTCGCAAACCGGGCGACTGGATTGTCGGTCGGGGCTGGAATCATCATCAGTGGATCGATCGCCGGGAGCCCACCCGACGGGATCTGGACGACATTCTTCCTGACAATCCGGCCATGATGGTGCGGGCCTGCGGGCACAGCATCTGGGTCAACACCGCTGCCTTGCAACTGGCGGGGGTTACCCGCGATACCCCCCATCCCGACGGTGGTCATATCGACAAGGATCCGGCCGACGGCGAACCCACCGGCCTGCTGCGCGAAGCACGAAATGTCATCCAAGATCATATCCCTTTGCCTACCCTGGAGCAGCGCAAACAAATGGCCCTGGCCGCCCAGGAAGATGCCTTGCGCAGAGGGGTCACCGGGGTCCATACCTGCGAGACGCTTACGGAATGGGAAGCCCTGGCAGCTCTGGAAGAAGAGGGCAAATTGAAGCTGCGCGTCTATCACCTGCTGCCGCCCGATGACCTCGATGAAGCCGCGGCCCGCGGTATTACGGCCGGCAGCGGCAGTCCCCGGCTGTGGTTCAATCATGTGAAGCTTTTCGCCGATGGCTCTCTGGGATCGGGGACGGCCCTGATGCACGAACCTTACGCGGATGACCCAACGGAATGCGGCCTGGCCTGTCTCGAAAGAGATGTGCTGGAAGAAAAAATACGGCTGGCATACAGCCGCGGCTGCGATGTGGCGATTCACGCCATCGGTGATCTGGCGTTGACCAATGCCCTGGAAAGTATTGCTGCGGCGCGCAAGGATTATCCCACTGAACATCGGGACCGGGTGGAGCATGTTCAAATTTATAGGCCCCAGGACCTGTCTCTATTTCGTGAACTGGGTGTTGTGGCCTCGGTTCAGCCTGTGTTTCTCGGCACTGACTGGGCCCCGGCCGATAAACGCTGGGGACCTCAGCGGTGCCGCTACGCTTATGCCTGGAAATCGCTGCTCCAGGCCGATCTGCGGGTCCAATTCGGATCCGATGCCCCCGTGGAATCGATTAACCCCCTCTACGGCATCCACGCCGCCGTCACGCGGCAAGATCGCAGCGGCCAACCGGATGGCGAAGGCTGGTTTCCGGAGCAAAAATTGTCTCTAGAGGAATCCATCAAAGGCTTTACGGCGGTGGCCGCCTGGAATACTCGCCGTGAAGATCAGCTGGGCTTCATCGCCCCCGGCAAATGGGCGGACCTGACCGTTTTTGAAAAAGACCTGTTCAACCTGGCCCCCGAACAATGGCCGGCAGTTGAGACCGCCTTGACTGTGGTACATGGGGAGGTGGTGTATCGGGCGTAGAGCGTGGGGCAGGGGGCAGAGGACAGAGGGCAGATGACCCGTCTTCGCTCTTCGAGCTTCGCCGCGGCACGCAGAAGACAGAGGTCAGAAGGTTAGAAGGTTAGAAGATCAGAAGATCAGAAAATTAGAAAATTAGAATAATTGGAAGCTGTAAGGGGTGATCTGGAAGTGGGCCTTCGACGAGCCTAGACGAGACAAAGGGGGAAAAGAGATAGTTATTCGTTACTGGTTATTCGTTATTGGTTGTAGTGAAATGAATGCTGTCTATATCAACTTCTGACTTTGCGAGAATTTTAATTGTAGGGTGGGCTGCGCCCACCAAATAGTGATGAATCTAAATGGCGAAGGTGGGCACAGCCCACCCTACATTAAAAACACAGGAATCAAGCTATATTGAGTTTCCGCGATCACATTCCAGCTTCGAATTAGCCCTTTATCTATAGAGTGTGGTAAACCTTTCACTCATCCAATATGTGACAACCGGCAAAATACGTTAATTACATTGTTACACACCAGTATTCCGGCTTCCAAGCCTTCCGACATTTAGCCATTGTCCTTTCTCCTTTGACCTTACACCCTACACCTTATACCCTAAACCACTTTTTTGCCGAATACCTAACACCGAAGGCCGAAAGCCATTTCCCAATTCCGCATTCGGACCTCCGATCTCGTTGCGCCTTCCACCCTCAACCTTCAACCCTTTACCATGCGCCTTGTACCGAACACCGAATGCCGAAAGCCGAATGCCAATTCCTCATACCCTATACCTTACACCTTAAACCGTAAACCCTACACCTTATACCATACACCTTAAACCTGCTATTTTAGTTCCGCCTTGACAACTTGAATCTGATTCGTTAACCTCTGCGGCTCTTTGAGTTAACGAAAGCGGAATATTCAAATCATGAAGGGTGAAATTCTAAATATTTTACGGTCCCGGGAAAGTGTTGTCTCCGGCGAACAACTCAGCGCCGACCTGGGGATATCGCGTGTGTCCATTTGGAAGCACATCCAAAAACTGCAGGACCTCGGCTATCAAATATCGACGACATCGCACGGGTACCAGCTGATAAAAACTCCCGATATTCTTTTTCCATGGGAATATCAGGGCGATGCCGCCAATATCCTGTACTTTTCCGAAGTGACTTCGACCATGGACATCGCCCGGGACCAGGCCCGCAACAATTGTCCCGACCTAACCGTAGTCATTGCCGGATGCCAGACCCAGGGTCGGGGACGGCTAAAGCGGCGCTGGCTGTCCGATGACGGCGGGTTGTATTTTACCATGGTGCTGCGTCCGTCAATCCCCGTGCAGTGGAGCTTTAAAGTAAATTTCCTGGCCTCGCTGACGCTGGCGCGCGTCATCCGCGAAACGTATCAAATCAATGCCATGGTGAAGTGGCCCAACGACATCCTTGTCGATGAGCGCAAAATTTCCGGCATGCTCTCGGAATTGGAAGCCGAGGCGGACCGGGTTTGTTTTATCAACATCGGGATCGGCGTCAATGTCAACAATGATCCTTCCGAAGCCGAGCCGGGAGGATCGTCATTAAAGAAAATTGCCGGACGGGAAATATCGCGAAAAGAACTGTTGAGCCGATTCTTGGAAGTGTTCGGCAAACGCATGAAACTGGGCAATTTCGAGAGTGTCATTTCAGAGTGGAAAGAATACACAGTGACCCTGGGGCGGCATGTTCGAATCGTAACCCATTTGGAGGAATCGGAAGGGCTGGCGGTGGACGTGGATGAAAACGGTGCCCTGGTTTTGGAACTGGCCGACGGCAACCGAAAAAGAATAGTTTATGGAGACTGCTTTTTAGTATGAAAGATATTCATCGATTTCGCATGCCTTGGAATATTGAGCGCCGTAACAAATAAAAATTGATCCCATTCCTTTCAAACCGATGCCCAATACCCAATACCTAACCCGGATAAACCGGAAATACGAAACTCGAAAATCGAAATACGAAACAAATCCGAAATTCCAAAATTCAAATGTCTCAAACAAAACTACTGTCGTGACAAAGTTAAAATCAATTCAAATCTTTGTAAATGCTTGTTTGTTATTGCTTTACAAAGATGCTAACAAATGTTTTGCACAATTTGCGCAAAACTGAGTTGGTAACTGTCTAATACCCAATACCTAATACCTAATACCCAATACCTAATACCTAATACCCAATACCTAATACCTAATACCCAATACCTAATACCTAATACCCAATACCCAATACCCAATAACTAATAACGAATAACCAATAACGATTAACTTGCCTCCCCGAGATAACCGGATTGTTTTATTGACTGGCAGTGAACAATAAGCTAATTGTCTGACATTGTTTTCTAAAACAACCTCCGAGACTCTGCCCTATGCCGCAGCAAAACGTGACATCGGATCAACTTAACTTTCTTCAACGAATCTGGTTTTCAATATTTCCCGGAACCCGCCAGGGTCCCATCGATCGCGAGCGTTACCGTCAGCTTTTCAATGGACTGCTGCTGCACCTCCGCCCGCGGACGGTCCCGGAACGCACCCTGAAATTTACCCTGACCTGGGGGCTGGGCGGCATGGCGGCCGTGCTGGTGGGCATGTTATTTATAACCGGCTTGTTGCTGAAATTTACATATCAGCCGGTGCCCGACCGGGCCTATGAATCCGTTGTCCACCTGCAAAACACGGTATATTTCGGCCAGTTGATTCGAAACTTGCATCATTGGGGCGGCAATGCGCTGCTGCTGGTTGTGTTTTTACATTTATTGCGGGTTTTTTTCAGCGGCGCCTTTCATCCGCCCCGGCAGTTTAACTGGCTCCTGGGGTTGGTGATGTTCCTTCTCACCCTTGGATCCAATTTTACCGGTTACCTGATGCCATGGGATCAGCTAGCGTACTGGGCGGTTACCATTTGCACCGGGATGTTGGAATACATCCCCGGGGTTGGTGTTGGCCTGCAGAAATTAATACGCGGCGGCGACGATATCGGGCCGGCAACGCTGTCGATTTTTTTTGCAATCCACACCGCGATCATCCCGGCCGCCCTCATTATTCTGATGCCGTTTCACTTCTGGCGGGTGCGCAAAGCCAGAGGCCTGGTAGTTCCTCGTCAGCCGGAGGACGATCCTCAGGACCGGGGAGAAATGGTGGCGACCATTCCAAACCTCATTGTACGTGAGCTGGTTGTCGCTTCAGTTCTGATCGCAGGGCTGTTGGTGTTTTCGATATTGCTGAATGCTCCTTTGGAAGCTAAGGCCAATCCCGGGCTAAGTCCCAACCCCACCAAGGCACCCTGGTATTTTGCCGGGCTGCAGGAATTGCTGCTGCATTTTCATCCCTTATTCGCCGTTCTGGTTATACCGACGATAATTCTCGCTTTGCTGTTTATACTGCCCTACCTGCGCTATGATACTGATCCCGCCGGCGTCTGGTTCGTCTCGCGTCAGGGCCGCAAAACAGCGGTCATTGCGGCTATTATTGGGGCCATCTTGAGCGTTGCTTATATCTTGGCTGATGAGTATTTCAACGATTTTGCGGCTTGGGTGCCGGCGCCACCGCCGGTGGTCAGCAACGGTCTACTGCCGGCAGCCCTGGTGCTGGCGGGCACCATTGGATTTTATGGGTGGATCAGGAAAAAATACTGCACGGTCAACAACGAGGCTGTTCAGGCCTTATTCGTGTTGCTGCTGACGGGCTTTGTGGTTTTTACCATCACGGGGATTTGGTTTCGCGGCGTGGGGATGGCTCTCTCTTGGCCATGGTAGGTTGACTCTTGCTCTATAATGGATGCAGTCGGTATAAGTCTTTGCAGCGATTGGATGTTTTTGCTGGAGTATTAGAGTGGTGGAGTATTGGAGTGATGGAGTAATGGACAAAAAACATAAAAAGAAAGCCGAGCCTGCAAATAAAGGCCGCCGCAGTTTTTTGACCTGGCTTTGGTTTGCTTTGGGTTTGGTGGCGCTGGCGGAGTTCATCGCCGTTGCATTTATTTTTTTGCGGCCGGGTAAAAAAGCCGAAACGGGGAAGGCAGTCAGGGATGCCCTGGTCGCTGCCGGGAAGGTCGATTCATATGCACCGAATTCGGTAACGGCTTTTGTGCAAGGGCGGTTTTATTTGGTAAGGCTGGCGGACGGCGGATTTTTGGCCCTGTCCCGCGAATGCACCCATCTTGGCTGCACCGTGCCATGGGTAGCCGAAAAAAATCAATTTGCCTGCCCCTGCCATGCGTCAGCCTATGATATAGCCGGCGATGTCATCAGCCCACCCGCTCCCCGGGCACTGGATATGTATGCATTGTCGATTGAAAACAATGCCGTGCTGGTCGATACCGGCAAACCCATTAAGCGAAGTGAATTCAAAGCCGAACAGGTCGTCTATCCAAAAAAAAATTCTGACAGGATAACAGGATAGACAGGATAAAAAATGGTTTTGCACAACATCTATCACAGCCTGGAGGAGGCATAATGGATCATAGGAAATTAACGGAAAAGATAATTGGATGTGCTTATCGAGTATATAACAGAATGGGATTTGGATTTCTTGAGTCGGTTTATGAGAAATGCATGCTTATTGAGTTGAATAAGGCAGGTTTAGATGCGGATTCACAAAAGCCAATCAAAGTCTATTATAACAATGAAATTGTGGGTGACTTTGTGGCCGACATTATTGTCAATGATACGATAATAGTGGAGCTTAAGTCGGTTAGACGAGTTATTAAAGCTCATGAAGTTCAGCTAGTTAATTACTTAGTCGCAACGAGAAAAACTGTTGGCCTGCTTTTGAATTTTGGTGAGCGAAAAGTTGATGTTAAGCGCAAGCTTAGGGTCTTAGAATAAACTGTAAACTGATTTTTAATTATCCTGTAAATCCTGTTATCCTGTCTGAAAAAATTATGCGAAATTGGAAAATAACCGGTATCGTTGCAACGCTCGTAATCGTTCTTGCCATACCGGCCTACATACTGAAACAACATTACTACCGGCCGCCCGCTGAACTGCCGGCAGCGACTTCTTTTGTGGGTGGGCAGAAGTGTGCCGAGTGCCACAAGCGCCAATATGACAGTTGGCGCGGCTCGCATCACGATTTGGCCATGGATGCGGCCGCCGAATCGACCGTCCTGGGCGACTTCGATAATGCCGAATTCGAGTATTTCGGCACAACCTCCCGGTTCTATCGGAAGGATGGCCGGTTCTTCGTTTATACCCAGGGGCCGGGCGGCGAAATGGGGGAATTTGAAGTCAACTACACCTTCGGCGTGTATCCGCTGCAGCAATATCTGGTTCCTTTTCCGGGGGGACGCCTGCAGTGCCTGCCCATCGCCTGGGATGCCCGGGAAAAGAAATGGTATCACCTGAACCCGGATGCCCCGGTTGATCCGGCGGACTGGCTTTACTGGACCAATGCCGGCCAAAATTGGAACGGCATGTGTGCCGAATGCCATTCCACCAATCTGAAAAAAAATTACGATCTTAAGTCAAACGCCTTCAGCACGACCTGGTCGGAGATCGATGTCAGCTGCGAGGCCTGTCACGGCCCGGGATCGAAGCATGTCGCCTGGGCTGAATTGCCCGATATGGCCAGACCGAAGGTCGAAAATTTTCGGCTGGTGGCGAAAACCTCAGGCCTCAACTCGCGCGAACAAGTGGAGTTATGCGCTCCCTGTCATTCCAGGCGCGCCATACTGGGCGACTACACCCATGCCGAGCCGGATTTGATGGATTCCATGCTGCCGTCCCTGCTCAATGAGGACCTGTATTATTCAGACGGCCAGATCCTGGAAGAAGTCTATGTCTACGGTTCGTTTACCCAGAGTAAAATGTATGCGCGGGAGGTGCGCTGCAGCGACTGCCATGACGTGCACAGTATCAAGACGGTCAAAACCGGCAATGCGCTGTGTCTGCAGTGTCACCGGGCGGATGTTTATGACACCGCCGCCCATCATTTTCACAAATATAAGGGTGAAAAAGGTGAGCCGTTAAAGTCCGACGACGGACGGGTGTCGTTCGAGGTCGGGACCGGGGCGGAGTGTGTCCAGTGCCACATGCCGGGACGGGTGTATATGGGCATCGATTACCGGCCGGATCACAGTTTTCGCCTACCGCGGCCTGATCTTAGCCTGAAACTTGACGTACCCAATGCCTGCAATCGCTGCCACCAGGAAAAAAGTGCCCGGTGGGCCGATGACTTTATCACCCGATGGTATGGTCCCGGCCGCCGCGGCCATTACGGAAATACCCTCGATGCCGGCCGCCGGCGGCTGCCCAAAACCCATGCATTGCTCGCCCGACTGGCGGGTGATCCACTGTACCCGGTGATCGTGCGTGCAACGGCACTGTCGTTGCTGGACGCCAACCCGAACAACGCACCGACCTTCGAGCGGGGATTGACGGATGGCGAAGCCCTGATACGACGCACCGCGGTAGACCGTTTAGACACCGGGGATTTAAAAAGGCAGACCGCGCTGCTGGCCGCCATGCTGTATGATCCCGTCAAGGCGGTTCGCATTGAAGCCGCCCGGCGATTGTCGGAAATCCCCGATCCCCAGCTCGATCGCCGTCAAAAAACTCGCTACCGCGCCGCCTTGCAGGAATATGAAAAAGCCATGGAATATTCGGCCGACTTTGCCTTTGCCCGCTATAACCTGGCCAATCTGTACGCCAACCTGAATCAGCCTGAAAAAGCGGTGGAGTATTACCGGGGCGCCCTTCGTATCGACAATCAATTTTATCCGGCCAAGGTCAATCTGGCCATGCTGGTTAATCAGATGGGGCGCAAAGGCGAGGCCGAATCCCTGCTGCGCGAGGTGGTATCCGATCACCCGCGACAGTACGAGGTGCAGTACTCCCTGGGACTGTTGCTGGCCGAGAACAAAAGATTTGACGAAGCTGCCCAGCATCTGGCGATCGCGGCCAAAGGACTGCCGGGCCGGGCGCGGGTGCATTACAATCTCGGATTGCTGCTGCAGCAGTTGAGGCACGACGCCGAGGCGGAAGCTGCTCTGCTGACCGCCATTGAAATCGAGCCGGACAGCCTGGATTTCCTGTATGCGGCGGCCGACCACTACCTGAAAAGAGGAAAACTTAAAGAAGCCAGAATGATCGCCGAGCAAATGATCGCGAAACACCCACGCCAAACTATCGGGCACGAAATCCTAAAATATATTAATCAAAGGCAGACGCCGTGATTATTGATTTTAGATTTTGGATTGGGGATTTTGGATTTAAGGAATGTTGCCTGTCGGCAGATTTTGGAATTCGGATTGCGGATTTTGGATTTAAGGAATTCTATCTGATTATATTTTGATTATAAATGGATAGAGCGAAGCGATACCACCAATCCGCAATCCGCAATCCGCAATCCGCAATCCAAAATCTAAAATGGGATAAGTTAATAACGCAACTTTAGTTTTACCACTACGATACTATGTTAATAGCGTCAACCTATCCCTTCCTCAACCGCCGCTTCGACGGCCCAACCATTTGGTGGTGATACGCTCCATTTCATCCGTACCGACCAGCTTGAGAATGGTGCGATTTAATTCTTCCCGCCTAGGACTGCCTTGGGGCAGGGCCAGGCCGTAATCCTGCGGCTCAAATATCTTGCCAACCACCGTAACCTTGTTTTTGCCCTTATCGCTCGCAAAATAGCGCAGGTTGGGGGCGTCATAGACTACGGCATCCACGTGTCCCTGCAGCAATGCGCCAAAGGCCTCTTCCACTTTTCCATAGGCGGAAACGTAAGTATGAAGGTTGGTCACATAGTCGTAGCTGGTGGTGCCGGATACCACGGCCACCCGCCGGCCCCTGAGGTCCTCCGGTCCGTTGATGTCGGCCTTGAGGCGTTGAAATGTGAGGTCGGAGGAAAGCTGGGCAATGAAGTAGCCGAACAAGGGCAGGACGATGATGATAATCATTGCCGCCAATACCCTGCCAATCCAGCGTTTTGGAACTTTATCGCCGTAGCCTATGGTGCTGGCAGTGATGAGGGCCCAATACATCCCTTCGAACACCCCCGGGATATAGTCATGATTGAACATGGTCGTTCGCTTTGTGCTGCTGCGTTCCACCAGCCATATTATATGACCGGCGATAATGATGACCAGCAGCAGTCCGGCCAGAAATAGGAGCTTATTCCCGCTGACCAATGAGGATAACAGCCCGGTGACCGAAGTTTCCGCGGCGCTTGGGATCAGGATATCCAATCCCGTGTCGAAAACGGGATGAGTGAAGTCAAAAATGGTTTCCCGTTCTTCAGTAATTGAGATTCCGCCAATGGCAATGTCGATGCGCCCTTCCTGCAGACGTTTCAGTTTATCGGCAACACCTTTGCACTCGACGAATTCGTATTTTAATTCTAATTCCCGCGACAACGCCTGCCATATATCAATGGACAGTCCGATCGGTTCTTCTTCGGACAACATGACGAAGGGTGAAAACGGGCTGATGCCGACTTTTAGAACAGGATCCGATTGGGCCGCCGCCGGCTGACCTGCCAGAATGAGAAACATTCCGAAAATGACCAGGGCAATAAAAGAATTGGGTTGCATCCGGGGTGGTGTAAGTTGTTTATTTTCAGGAAGGTTTTCGAAGCCCATAGTTGTTCCTCTATATATAGAGCAAGCGCATAAACATAAAATTTTAAATAATAACAGTGTGATAAACTAAAATACTACTTGATTTTTTTTGCTATAAATACTACGAAATACTTAAATTTTAAAGCAGATTGCCCTAAAA
>Ga0209454_1000302_pt1 | contig 26291 bp, 20 predicted proteins | sample WorMetHERISLAND1_2_FD_187400 | JGI IMG/M metagenome (GOLD analysis project Ga0209454, IMG submission 187400) | Marine gutless worms symbiont microbial communities from Max Planck institute for Marine Microbiology, Germany - Olavius geniculatus... | ecosystem: Host-associated > Annelida >... | reverse complement strand
CTTATACAGTGGGAAGAGCTTTTCCATTTCTGTAATTTGCTTTTTTTGTCTCCGGAACACTGCTGGAGGAGATAATGTTGTCTCAGTTGCTTTTGATCTTTTGCCAGTGTCACAAACCGACTGCGCTTCAGAAATTCACACCAGGAAATCATCAGCTAAACCTCCTTATTATGTCTGAATGTAGTATTAACATTGAAGTAGCTTTGCTATTAAGGCACCTTTGATCGATCAATAAATTGATTTGTTCGACATTCTGCTAACGGCTCAAACCAACTGGCTTTTTCAGAATATCACTTGGACAATGGACTGCTTGAACGTTTTCGTTTGAACTTGTATCTGCCAGACGATTTAATTGCAGTTTACTCATTAAACTGCCAAATGGTTTCACTTTTAAGCAGTTTTGCTGTTTCAACATTTATGATTGATTGATTGATTGAGTGATTTATTTATTTATTTTTTTATTTATTACATGAGTTGAATAAAAAAGAGAGACAGAGAGAGATTAACGATGATGACGATTTATAGTAAATGAGGGACTTTGTATCATATTTATATTTGTAATTGTATGAGATGTGTCCAGAGAGCAGTGACAGTGAAAGGAATGATAATGATTATGATTTTGACGAATGGGGACTTAGTGTACATGTATTTGTAGTTGTATGAGGAAGGTGACAGTGAAGGGAATCGTAATGACCATGATTGTATGACTGGGGGATTCTGGGTGTATTTGTAGCTGTATGAGTTGGGTCCAGAGAATGGTGACAACGAAGGGGATGGCGATCTCGTGGCCGAAACTGATGAACAGCCCTACCGATGTGCTCCACGGTAATATTCAATCAGATTTAAACATTCACATTTCATCGTTGTCCGTCTGCCATCACATTATTAGACAGTACCTGAGGCAACTGTTTTCATGTCATTTGTTTTAACGTGTGCACTGTGTCTGTTGATAGAAGAATGAGTGCATAGAATGGCTAAGTAAGTAAGTGAGGGAACTTGAAAGTACAGTTGCAGTTGGCTCTTCTTATATGCACATTGGTTATAAGTGCACTTCGTATATTTGCACAATGTTATGTCAATGGCAGTCAAATTCACTTGTAAGCACCAGCATTATATGCACGTAAAAAGAAACATAAAGTTCTTCCCGAGCCTTACGGCCCATAGTAGTAGTTGTTGTAGTTACCTGTTGATATGTTGCAGTTGTGCTGTGTGTTATTCTTGTTGTATTTGTAGTAATAGTAGTAGCAGTAGTTGCTGGCATATGTCTAGTTATTGCACTGTGTTATTTCCAGTGAGAAGTATGCAGTGTTATTTGACGAGCCAGTTCTACTACAAGCCGGTCAGTGGTACGTGGCATGGGCAAGGATTTCTGGTCCAAGCAGTGATTGTGGCTCCAGTGGACAAACTGTGGTCACTACCGATGACCAGTAAGTGTCATGCAGTAGTAGTTGTAGTATTAATAATAGTAGTAGTAGTCGTTATTGTCATAGTTATCGTTTAGCTTAGTTTAGTTTTTATGCTGATGGAAATAAATGTGGAATTAATATCTAAATGATAATCATACATCATGTCGTTTTGTAACTTACATATTTTTGTGGATTTTACCATTGCCAGCATTACTATTGGGCTTTATTTTGTGCACTAAATCAACATAGATATTTTGGTTGTTTTTACCTAGGGTCACATTCCGCTTTCGTAATTCCAAGAAGTCGAACAATGGAACCGACGGAAATGCCGGTCAAATTCCCCAGCTGCTGTATCGGCTTCCTGTGGTGACAGAATGTCTGCCAGCATCATCTGTGATTGGACGGAAAATGAACCAATCGGACGCCATTCACATTCTCAGTCTTGATTTCTCGCATTCTGTCTCTCCGGTTAGTATATGCAACGCATTACACAAGTAAATTAAGTAAATAAATGAGCAGGTATCTGTTTATGTTTCAGTTTCTGTTCCAACGTTGATCTTGTTTTGATCTCTATCTGGGCGATTTCTGCGTATATCTTCTATTTCGAAAGTGTGGAAATTTTTCTCAGCATGACTGACAAAGTCTAATAAACACAGTTGGATGCAGATGCCCATTGGTAGAGTTGCTGATTCGTACAGTGCATGTTACAATATGCTGGGAGGCTGATGCAATACTGGCATCACAAAAAAAACCATGCAGCTGATTGCCATGCAGATATGGGAACCTTGCTTATTATGCATGAAAGCAGCTACTGCTTTCAGTGCTTCTTAGCCGTTGTAATTCTGTCTGTCTGTCCGTCCGTCCTTCTGTCCGTCTGTTCACCACATGGGTGGATCAGTCAAAAACAGTGCAAGCTAGGATCGCCAAATCTTCACCGTCGGCTGCCTGAAAGACTCTAGTTTCAGGAACTGTAAAGCTTTTCCATAAATTCGAAGGGAGTCACCCCGACACCCCAAATGAGGGTGCTAAATGAGAGGGGGGTGGGCAAAATTTGCGATTTTTGGCCAATAAGTCGCTGTATCTCAGTAACGGTGCAAGATAGGGCCTAGGTTACTATTAATAACTAATCGGAAGTCGTACACTGGCTCTCGATTGGCGCCAAATTCAGTGACCTTGAATGACCTTGAACGCCAAAATAGGGGGTTTTATGGACTTTTTTGGCGATTCTGGGCTGCGACACAAGTCTGTATCATTCACAAGGTGGCGTCACGCTACTATCGTTATGCGATCCAGATAGAGAATTTGGCATTTGTATATTAACTTAGCGTGAACACCCCAATTTTTAGCTAAACTACTGAACCGGAACTACTATAGGCTTTCACGTGTCTCGTGAGCATTAGCTCATATTTCTTGTTTGTATTATGTGTTAGTGATCATACTTGTTTAAAAGGTTAAAAACTTTGTGTAGCTGTTAACTGGGAATCTATCTTGAAGCTACGGAGTATCACCTGCCATATAAGATCACACAGTGTTATCTGTCACCTGACACAGATGAACGCACCCCATCTTAACCCTACCTAGAGAGGCCAGTATTTGATTTACCTGTACCCTGGAAGGATGGAAGGCTGAGTTGACCTGGGTCATTGGTTATATAGCAAGATGGTTTATCTGTCTACATTCAGGTAGTAACCAGGTCCAGCATAACTTGTGTAACATTTGGCCAGTACTGTGTTTGTTTGTTTTTAAGAATATTTTAAGTCACTGTTGAGCCTTCTCTGCTGGAATTGGGGCACGTTTTCTTGTAGTAGTAGTAGTAGTAGTAGTAGTTGTTGTTGTTGTTGTTATTGTGGTAGTTGTTGTAGTTGCTGTTGTTACATGTTGTCACGTGTCTATTGTCTAGGAATGTTTTGGAGCTGGGCACGTTCTCTTGTATTAGTTGCAGTAGTAGTAGTTGTTGTTGTTGTAGTTTTTGTTGTTGTTACATCTGTCCACGTCTAGGAATGTTTTGAGTCGCTGCTGAATCTGCTAAGCTGGAGCTGGAGCACATTCTCCACGCTGCTGACCGAGCTGTCCAGTAGTTCCCGTGGCGGAGTGGAGGCTGAGTTGTCGGGCTGTGGGCGTGGCGCCGGGTCGGTGGGACTACAGGCTGCCAGGCTGGACTTGGAACAACTTGTCTACATCAGCACGGCCAGTCTTCGACTCATACGTACCTATGTCTGCAACATCTATCCACCGTCAGGTAGGCATTTACTAGAGCTGTCGAATTTATTCATTAGCTTAATGCATTAGCGCATTACAGAATTTACGCACGTTAAAAAACGAATGCCTTGACAGCAATAGTACTTACTTGGTAGCATAATGGTTATACCTTGTTTACACGATCAAGCAAACATCGAGCAGACGTCGAGCAAACGTCGAGCAAGCTTCATGTTAGCTGGACAAGCCAGCTTGTCGAGCCAGCTAGATTGTGTAAACGAGGTATTAGGGGGCCAGACTTGTGATCAAAAGCTTATAGGTTTCGATTCTGGTCATGTTGCTGTCATTCAGCTACTCTGGGCAAGTTGTTCACACGTGTCACATGCATTTGCTACCAAGCAGTATAATTACCTCTGCCAAGGAGGTAATGTTTTTGCCAGACTTTGTTTGTCTGTCTGTCTGTTAGCAAGATAACTCAAAAAGTTATGGACGGATCTTTCTGAAATTTTGCGAGTATGTCGGGCATGGCACAAACTACCAGTGATTCAATTTTGGGGATGATCCAAAAGGAATCCTGGATTCTGGATCACTTTGAAATTTTCGTTACCATTGCTTTCAATGGGGCATAAGGGAAACCGCTGCAAAACCGAAGATGGTGCTGACACCCAGCGAACAACATTGCCTTGGCGGAGGTGTGTGGGCTGTGGATGCTTTCTAGTTTGGTAATGGTGTAAAAACCACGAAGGTAGTTTCATTTTGTGGTAGAGATTTAGTCACAAGCTGACTGTCTGTCTCGAAAAAAGTGAAAACTTGTGATACTTTGTAGCATTTAGCATTTTTTTTTGCCTACTGTGCCATCTGATCGTCAGTATCAAAGCTTCTTTGAGTGAAAATAGGAATAAAAACTACCAAGTGTCCATAAAAACAGCCAAATTTTACTGAAAAACTTAATAGTGCTGTAAGAAGATGTCATACTATGCACCGGTATTGCTATGCTGTTTCTGAAATGTAGGCGTTCGCACAAAGACGTCGTCACGCCGAAATTCCTCAGCACTGTTGGAAACTCCACGGCTGGCCGAGTGTGTCGGGGAAGTCCGGCTGCTGCTGCGACAGATACTGTCAGAGAGCAGCCGGTACTCCGCCTCAGTGAGGAAGGATATCAAAGCTGGTCCCCGGCCTGCGTCCTCGGGAGGTTGTGATACTTTGAGAGAGAAGATACTAGCAGAATGTCACACGACGTTCACAGCCTGCTTCCATGCATTCTATCCAACAAACAACTTGAAGTGGAGCTGCCTTTGTGAACTGCTGTCTTCCGCGGACCCGGTAAGCTACGTCATTTGCAAATTGACCACTTGCCTGGAAAATAGGGACATGTCAGGAAATTTTACAGCTGTCGGGGAATTGCCGGGGAATTTCATTGTGTCATGAGAGTGGTCATCCTTCATTTATTGAGTGTCTTCATTGCATCCATTATTAGTATTAGCATTATCATCAAATGAACTTTTCTGTATTACATTGTCATTACAAGAAATTTTTAATGTGATCAACGTCCAGTTTCGGTACATAGCAAAGAAAAAATATGGACAAAAAAGCAGTTTAAAATTTCACAGAATAAATGCTATTGTGTTTAATTTTAGTCTGCTGTTCTGTCATTGTTGTTAATTTCAGAGTAAAGTTAGTGAGTCGGTATTGTAGTAGTATTAGTAGTTATATTAATAGTAGCGGTAGGTAGTGATTGTAGTAGTATTAGTAGTGTTATTAGTATTAGTAGTAGTTGTTGTTGATTGTTGTAGTCGTGTGGGACTGAGGCTCATTTGTTGTCGGCCGTACTCACCGCTATGTCTCAGCTCACCAATACGAAACTCACCGACGTACTGCGTCTTTCTAGTAATTCTCCTGGTATCTCATCAAGGTCTACTTCTGCCGCCGTCAGATCCCGAGATCGTGTCGCAGCCGGCCCAGCTGCCGCAGCTGCTGGTGGAGCCGTATCTATGGTCGATGATAACCACACCGTCATGGCCAGCTCTGTGCTCGGGGGCGAGGCGGCCTACTTTCCCATGCTCGTCGGTCACATGCTTCATCAGACGGAGATGGAGCTCGTCGGCCGAGTGCATTCCTGGACTTTCCACGACGTCCTTGACAGGCTGCTGATCATCGCGGGGAACCCCGTGCGTCATGCCCTCGGCCAGGTGGCGATGATGTACATTTGTTTGTTTTTCTTCGAATTCTTGGGTCATCTGGTCAGAAAGACGACAGCTCATGCTATGTATATCTCATTTTAAACTGCCAGTATCTGGTCGCAGGCCTTTCGATAGCAGTACATCCGGTAGTTAAGTAATAACGAATCTATCAGCAAATGAACGAATTCTCAGTTTTTGCAGTATTCACGACTTTAAACTGTGCTCATTATTTTCCATTGTTGTTCTTGAACGATGATATTGATTACACTTGCATCTTTCTGTCTGTATGCCATGCCCTCCTATTATCCACAATTTTGATACGATTTTCATGTGATTTTGCACAGTGATATGGGACCCAAAAAGTAAGATCAAGTTAGTTTGGGGTGAAAATTTGATGACCCTGTCCCTTATTTTTTCCCAGTTTTTGTCCCCGTAATGCATTTTTAATGGTTATGGCGACATCTGCTAGTGATGGCATTCACAGTTCATGCTGAGTAATATTAGAGTTGCAACTTGCAATTAAAATTTAGTGCGATTTCAAGTCTATCGGTTTATTGTGATCTGCTTGACAGCAAACGATGCACATAAGATGCATTTACAATATAATTAATTAGACAGCTTTATTTATAATAAACACAATAAATATTTACGCTATAAATATGTTGTACACAGCAGATTCAGAGCTGCAATGGGACAGATGTCTCATTCCACAGAACGTATTACTAGTGTTTACATGACGTTATGTTGTATCGATATTATGTTGTGGTTAATTACTGTATGTGTCTGATGTATGTTATAAGGAAAAGGTGGCACTATCGTCAGCACTCGTGGATAATGCTTGTCGTCTGCTCGTGTCACTTGTCAGTGAATTATCTCTTTCAGCCGGCGCTGGGCATGTACGTTTTTCGTCTTGTTTTTGCTCGCCTCCTTAGAACTCACTGCTTCCAACAGGCCTACAGCTCCCCCTAGCCCCTCAGCCAAGTGCCTCAGATTTTGCCACTGGCTGACATTGTGCATTCTGAATATTTTATTCATTCACTTTGCTTACTTAAATGCTGTCCTTTTTAGTCCCACTGAGCATAGGAGGCTGAGGTGGCGTGAACAACAGTCTGGGTGGTCTGAGTTGGTTGGCTTGTAAGGCTAACGTGTTGTACTCTAACTGTCAGCTGGTGAAACATGAAAGGTCTGCTACTTGCTATAGCACCGTTTCTTACATGAGTCAAACTTGTGATCGGAAGCGCTTTACTATCTCCGGGCAATTGGCAGCTGATTGGCATGAGCTAATGATACAGCAGCACTCTATGTGGCCATCCGTTGCCTGCATTAGCAAAAAGTTTGACCTGCAGTTTGCAGCAAACAGACATACCATTGCTCCAATCAGCCACAACAAGTTTTCACTTCATAGTTCGTATATATGAGCCACTGTATTTACCCACTGCTGTCAATTCACATCTGTCTGGAGGATAACAGGGAAGATTATTAGAACTCTCATTACTGTTACATTTGCATGCACCCATAATAGTCATTTTTTACAATTTTAGGCTTGTGTTGATTTATTGGGTTTTTTCTGTAAAGCTTAACTTTTTCATTATTATGTGTTTGTGTGCATTCTGCCTGGAAAGGCCATCTTTGAAATGACTTATACTGTGTCCAGTGGGACGTTAAACCCTACTCACTCACACACTCATTCAGTTAACATCCCGGTGTGGTTAGGAAGCTGAGTTGCCCTGCTGTGTTGTGTGCGTAGATATCTGGCAGTGCCTGCTCTCAGCCGTTGCTCTCAACTCCAAACCGTTTCGGCCGGACGAGTCAGGGAAGCTACTGGAACTCCGGCAACGGCAGTCCCGATGCCGTTTGCTTCTCCGTGGACAGACCGGGCATTGTGATCGCTGGCATTGGCGTCTACGGTGGCGGCGGGACTTACGAGTGCGACGTCGAGCTACTCGATGATGTAATAATCACTGTCTGTCTGTCTGTCTCTCTGTCTCTCTGAGGGTAGGAGGCTGAGTTGACCCAGCACTATGATTGTTTGGGTTGCGGCGGGACTGACAAGTGTGATATCAAGCTACTGTTCATCTGCCTTTGGCTGGCAAGTTGCAAGCTATATCTTTGACCCTTAAATTCAGGAAGCATGTCTGTGGCACTGAGGGACTGCATCTGATGTCTGTCCGTGCAGTGCGTGGACTATTAGCAAATGTCGGTTGTGGCTTTACATTGCAAGTTGTGAGCATGTAATCTACTGGCTTGTCTGTCTGTCTGTCTGTTTCTTCATCCCACTGAGGGTAGGAGACTGAGTTAGTTTGCTTCTTAAAATTGTTTAGTTTTTGGTTTGACTTTGTTTAGTCTGTTCTGTTCAGAGGCATGTTATCTAGTTATTAATGTAATAGACAGTTCCCCGTTCAGCTCTCTGTCTATCTCTCAGTTCCACTGAGGGTAGGAGGCTGAGTTTATTTACTGATGTCATTGAAACTTGCTTTCTTTCTTCCCCAGTTACTTGTTTTTTTTATTGCTAACTGAAACATTCTTCTACAGTCTGGCTTTTAGACCACGTTAGCTCACATCTCGTCCACAGACCTCAGATTTAGCAGGTTTCCCATTGACGTTGTGCACTGTATGAATTTTACTTTCTTATCTACTTACTTGTTTTTGTGTACTTATTTGTTTGTTTGTTTAGGTGGAGCGAAGCAACGACCCATCACCGAACGGTCGTTGGAACACTGTGGAGATGGTGAAGGCGTTTTATGGCTGTGAAGACTGTGTTAATGATATAGCCGAAGTCAAGTTTGACCGACCGGTTGCTATCAAGGTACTATCCAGCTCATAGCAGTCGTCAAGTGCTGAATTGATATTCCGGAACCATTTTAATTAGATGCTGAATTGCACGAGCGTTTTTTTGTTGTTGTGCTACATCTCATGTCACCTGGAAAACCTGGAATGGTCAGAGATCTTATAGGCCATCAGGGAAAAGTGAGGAAATTGAGCAAAAGTCGGAGTTTTGGAATTGTCTGCGGAAAAATCTTGCCACGCACGACTTTGTACTTAACTTCATGTTTGGGTCAATGCCAATGTCTATCTGTGCAATATTTTCCAGTGGTGCATTTTCCGGCCGCTGAATTGCACTGTTGTATTGTATTGTCATTACTGTTCTATTTTATAATTTCACTGTTAGCGTGCATGATGTGGGTCATCAACATTGTTTAGAGTGCCATGGGAATGTATTTCACAGCACTGGATATTGAATAGTGGTGACATTGGTTGAAGTCTGTGCCATTCGTTTTGCATTGATCAGTTTGTGTGGTACATGTACTTGTTTTTCTACTCAGACGATGTATTTTTGTTCTTGTTCTTGGTTATTGACATCTCACTCCAGTTCACATCACTGTGGTTTTCAACCGGTTGGTCGATCGATCGGGAATTTTCAAAGCAACGTAAGTAAGTAAGGAGAAATACGGCTTGATCCGCTAGACAGAAATTGAATGGTCAAGTCAAGGAAATAGGAAAAGTATTTTGTGAGAAGATGCATTTTGAGCCACTGATGATGGGTGGTCTGGCTCGGTTGGCAGTGTTGTTGATTGCATCAATGAAGTTTATCAACACCAGGCCTGGTTAATACTTGGATAGGTGACCATCCCAGTATGTAACCAGCCACCCACGTCAACTCAGCCTGGCCATCCCTCCATGGGTAGGTGCAATGAGTACCAGCGATAGCTGGGACGTAAACAGGCACATCGTACAGTGCACTAGCTCGGTATTCGTGGTTTTGCAGTGTAAACTGGTGTCTCGCTGAGAGCTAAAGTAATGGAGATCAGCGCAGCACAATGGGCCTTAAGGCTCAGGAAGGACTGTATGTTTTACGTTTTACATTTACGTTGAAATGTGGTTACGAACTTGGTTTTCTGATGTGTGTATGTCTGTACCAGGAGAACGTGAAGTATGCAATTCGTCTGCGTAATCGTGGCCAGCGAACGAGGAACGGTGACGGGGGGATGGCTCGGGTCAAGTGCTGTGATGGAACGGTGTTTACGTTTAGCTCTTGTTCACTGAGTAGCAACGGCACGAACCAGTCACGAGGACAGATACCTGTCATCTACTACTACAGGTAACTACCACACATACCACAGGTAACTTACAGTTGCGTAACTACTGCAAACCAGTCACGTGGACATATTTTGGTCATTTACTACAACAGGTAACCACTACACTTACTACTGCTAAATATACCGGTAACTGTTACACTAATGTGGGCAGATTTCAGTCATCTGCTATTATAGGTAATTACTGCTACACATATCACAGGTAACTACAAATAATTGTATCTACATGTTGTTACTATAGTCACAGGACAGATTCCATTTATCTTCTACTACAAGTAACTGCTGTGCATACAGGTAATTACTATAGTACAGTGAGTTGATGACAATTAAATTGACATATTTTACAGTAAGTTGCAAAGGATGATGCTTACGTGGCAATTCAGTTGCATGCATCCAATTAGTCTTAGTCATTAGAGATCTTTTTGAGTATGTGCTATATAAATTTACACTTTACTTACTTACTTACTTACTTACTTAGTCTTGCTGTTTTTGCTGCTGCTGTTGATCACAAGTTTGATGCCCTGATGCTAATTTTATGTTAGCGGTTATTAATGTTTGCAATCCCGAGATTGAATTTGACGTCAGTCTTAGCATCCGGGATTAAGAAATTTGTAATACCGGGATCTCGTTTTGGGATTAGGCTTAGGCTTCTGCAGATTGGTCGCTATTCTGGTATCTCTAGTAGACTTATTTCATGCATAGGATGTAGTAGGTTGGACCCTATGGAAGGTATATTCGAACTGTAGGGAGTGACCATGACTGTCAAAATACAAATTATGGTGCACAGCAAGGAGTAGACTCCACTGCACATAAAATATTTTATTTATTAGATGACTAGAATTGATATTTTTGTCATTTAACACCCAAAAAGTACAATTTTCAACAAATTTTTGTGATCTCAAAATTCCAGAATTGGGATGCTGCCAATCCCGGGATTCGAGGTGGGCAAAAACGGCTGGGATCCCGGGATTTGGGATTCCGGGATTGCAGACACTAGTGGTTATTCAGTGAATGCCTGATGATGCCTGATGTGTGGATGCAGCTCGAGTGCTGGGGAAGCTAGTCAGTCGTCGTGTGATGTGAGTCAATCGCAGGCTGAGCTTCAAACACATAGAAACACGATGAGTGTCGTCAGCGCAATCTTCACTGCAGCCACCCAGCTGCTCCAACATGCTCTGCCCTGCCACGGTCTGTCTTCCTGTAACATATGCACTCCATCTCAAAATTACTGATAATCCTAGCTATAAACACACCTAATTTAGTCGATGGTTCGTTGATTTTAATGAAATATTGGACACTGCGCTATCTTACTGTTATTCACTGACATGCCTGTTACAACAGCACTTTACCATATGTGCTCAGTGTTACGTCGTGATGATGCTCGAGTTTGCATTGTTTGTATTTGCTGTAACGATACAGATAAACTGGTCTAAAGTTGTTAATATTTGACATTTTTTAGAATAAAATTTTTGTCATTTATGGAGACAGTCATTCTGAACGAGTCTTAAAGTTTGATAAGTACAGTTATGACTAAGATAGTGCAGTGTTTGACGTGTCATCGAAATGCATACTCCACAAACTGAATTGCGTGTGTTTGAAGTGAGGGTTTAATTGCTAACTTTTAGGACATGATATAGTCTTTATTGTGTGACTGTCCATGCTTTAATAGGTATATCTTTAATAGGCATATCTTTCCGTCTGTTGGATTTCATTGCTGCAAGCTATAAGCAACCTTTATTTTCAGGCATCGGGTCTGCGTTCAGCTCTGTCTGCCTGTCTGCAGCTTGGCTATTGTGTATATAGCAGTCGCAAGCCACGTCACTTAATGGTTCATTCTCCATTTGTAAGTTTGTTTAGTCTGGGCTTTTAACCTGGAAACAGAAAGGTTTAGAAAAAAACAAAATTGGTTTGAACGTTCATTGGGGCAGGATTAGTCATCTCTGAAGTTTTCAGCAGCTCCAGAGTCATTCGACATTCTAGCACCGTACAAATTTGTTCATTTCTATTATTGTTCTTATCATTAACCGGTGTGATAATTATCAGTCCATAATGGTTTTGGCCGTGCTTCACAGTGGGTGAGCATATAGCTGTCTGTCTGGGCTTACATTTTGGCTTGGCACACAGGCCTGCTAAACTCTGTTATCGGAATGTTTAGAGTGATAACCTGGATAAAATCAGAATTCTGTCTGTGTGTGCCTGTGTGTGGTCTCAGATGTGGCGCTGTTATCATCCGTGCAGAATGCTACAATGTTCACATCTCTCCTGCCCATGATTTGTGCATGTGTCGGCCCTGTTGCTGCCAACGACCCTCATGTATGTTTTATTTGCTATTTTTGGTATTATTACTCTAAATGCTATGCAGTGTTAGGCAGACGTCGGTTTTCGGTTGCTGCACCTGGTGTTTGGAATGGTTTGCCTTTAAATTTGAAAACGGATTGTAACTCCATGTGCAGTTTTAAACCAATTTAAAGACACATTATTTCTGCCAGGACTTTAGCCAGTGGCATACAGCACCTCAGGTTACTGTTGCATAATTCACATTATATAACAGTCGTTTCTTAATTCCAGTGCAGAGCAGGGCAGCCAGTGCCGCTTCATAGGCTTAAGCTGCCATGTGGACACATGAGCCATCCCCAGAAAGTTCCCAGCAATTATACTGGGTACTGAAAGTCATGGCGGGAATAGCAAAGAGCACAACTACCCTCACTCAGGTGACTACTCTCTATACTGTGAGGCTCACCAAAGGATTTCACAAACCCCACTGGAAACCACCTGGCAAGTGGCCCAACCCAACAGCAGACCAGCCACGTCAGCAGTGCAGCCACCCACCCTCGTCATGCCCCCGAGCCAAACGGGGAAAACGAGAGCCATCACAGGGTTTCCAAGCCAGACAGGTAAACCATAGTCCTGAACTACAGTGCGTTCGGTATCTACTGGAATCCCAGTCTGACCCATCAAATGCCAAAAATTTAATTTAGCGAAAAGTAACTGTGGATTTAGATTCATAGTGGTGACAAGGTGTTACCTTCTGTGTGGACATATGTTTGCAGGTTTCATTGGTTCATTTGTTGATAGTTTGCTTAGTTATTAAGCAAGTTGTATTGTTTTAGTGGCTGACTTGTTGCTAGGCTGGGCAATGTTAACAAATATGTGATTCATTGATGGCTTTACTGATTAATCAATTGTAGTCAGTTAAATGATTGATTTATTTACCAGTTCATCAATTTATTTATTTTTTAAAATTTATTTTATGCATTCATTTAAAATATACTTATTTATTTATTTAAAGAAATTCTTTTTGCTCCAAGGTACTCAGTTCCCGAGGGCTGAAATATTAAGCTACAGAAATTTTGTCCAGAATGGTCGCGGTGCAGACTCGGAAATTGTGAATGCGTCAGCTAGGCAAGCTGCATTGAAACACGGTATGCTGAATCGGAACACGATTAAGAACTTCATCTATTCATTCATCGACCTATTCACTCATTCATTGATGGATTCGTCTGCAGGCTGCGGTGGAGATGCTAGGTCTGGTGCGTGAGATATTGCCGCTGATAACCAGTCTGGTCACTCGATCGTCTCAAACTGATGATAACAATAAAGCAACACTATGTGAAGCTGCTGCTGCTGCTGCTGATTGTGATAAGACTGACAAACCTCACAGATACCACGCCGTCGTTGAGAGTGATCACCCTTACAAGCCAGCTGCCATGCATAACTACCGGGTAATTGTTCTTTTCTTACTTACTTAATTACTTAGTTACTTATGTTGCTCTATGTCAGCCGATTAACCCTAAACTCAACCAACTATAAACCTAAGCCAGCTGCTGTATATAACTACCAAGTAATTGTTCTTTTTTTTATTTAATTATTCACTTACTTACGTTGCTCTAAGTTAGCCTGTTAACCCTAAACTTAACCAAATTTAAGTCCAAGCCGGCAGTTGTACATAACAAGTAATTGATGTTCTTTCCAAACTCTCTTACTTTCTTGTTTACTTTCTTACTTAGTAAGTAAGTAAATTTATATAGTGGACAGTGTCGATAGGAATTGCACAGAGTCTGAGGTGAAATGGTGTAGTGAGAGACTAAGATTATCGATGATATCTTTCTTGAACCTCTTGTTCTCTTCTTTTCTATCTGTCTTACTTACTTATTATTTGCTTACTTATGTAATTGCGTAATTAATTAATTAATAATTAATTAATATTCCTGTGTGTATTCCAGTGTCTGTCTCTGTGTGGTCTGTAGGTGACGTTTGAGTCAAGTGTTCGTTGGATGTCGGTAGAGTTTGATCGTCGCTGTGGCACGGCACAGGCTGAAGACTGTTTACAGGTCAGTGACCGAATGAATGGTTCATTAATTTACTAATGGCTTATCGAGACACAGGAGGGTGCAATTTCGTACTACAACAATGCTAATAGTGGTTGATTACTCATGTAAAACTAGTGTGTAAGATTAAGACTGTTTAGCTACAATAAAACATAGAGATTGGAAACTTTCTCTTGCTGTTTTCTGTCACATGGCAGTCAAAAGTGGCGTGATTATCACAATTTTTTCTGCCAGCTGTTTTTATGATCCTATTTTCAGCCTTTTCTCTTCTTGTGTTTTCAAAATCCTTGCTTAGCATTTGCTAGCACTTTTATCTTCTTGTTGTTTTATGTGGCTTGGCACGTTGGACTGGTGACCTCAAGGTTGCTGGTTCGATTCCCTGCCCGGTGCACTGCCGGGTAACAACCCTTGGCAAGTTGTTCACACACCATGTGCCTCCGTTTACCAAGCAGTACAATTTGATACCAGCCTAAGCACTGGAAAGGTTACAGCAGTACAATATGTGGGTGGTCTGTCTCTCCAAGTTGTATTTGCACTCACTGCTGGCTTAGGACCTTGGAAAAGGGTGAGCAGCGCTTGCATTGGTTACGTAGCTGCGAGAGAGTGACTATTGGCGATTTAACCTTCTTTATCAGTAATTTTTTTATTGTTTCGTTTAACATTGTCCCCTTCATTATGTTTCGTAACTGTGAGTCATGTCTCAGGAGAAACTAATTTGTATGCAAATGAAAGCTACTTTAACTAGAAGGCGCTCATAAGAGCGCATATCTCCACTAAGTGAAGTAACTTAAACATTACAACAACAACTATTACTACTACACCTACACCTACAACTACAACTACAACATAAGGTGTGCCGACATGAGGACGTCTTGCCAGTCCTGGTGTCTGCTTGTGTATGACACGTGGAGATGGTGATGAATCATCATGTACACACACACGCACAGAACGACGGACAGAACAACCAATATTTTATTCTCCTCCAATGTTCACTACGTTCTCCTTGGCGGAGATAATAAAGGTAACATTGCATTTGTGTATAGGTATACATACCTACAGTCTCAGCTGGTACCGATGACAAGCTCAGCAACACTAGCTATCCTGCTGCTGCTGAAAACGCAGGTGTTGCTCAAGGATCTGCTAGTACTGAGGTGTCAGCATGGCGGCCAGTGCTTAGTAAATTCCACGGAGTTGATGGCTGGCCAACTTCTGCCATTGTGTTGCCAGGTGAGATGTTCTTCTGAAGGTTAAAGGTATGTATAGCTCTTCGTGAGAAACATGTCTTAGAGCTGCAGAGTGTCACCTGCCATGTGGGATCACACCTGCTGCCCAACGCAGGCGAATGTGCCCCAGCGAGACAGGTCAGTACTTGATTCATCGGAAGGATGGAAGGCTGAGTTGACTTTGGTGGTAATGGAGCATCACCTGCCATATGGGATCACGCTGTTTACCTGGCACCTGACACAGTCAGTTGGTGGCGTAGCGTAGTGGTTAGAACTTTGGTCCTGGCCGGCAAACTTTCCCTATCCTGCGCTAGACTGATGGATGGCCGTTTGACCACTTTGTGGGTTAAGCGTCCGCTATCAGTTAACCAACAAGACCAACTCGGCCTGCCATCCCTCCGGGGTCGGTTAAATGAGTAGTAACCCATTACATGGGTTACGGAAGGTGGGGACCTTGGTACAGCTGACTGGGGTTGCCTAGCCGGCCGCTGTGCCAGCCTGTGTCTGCAGGCTGCACACAGTGGCCGTGCGACAGGCGGCTTTGGTTAGTGACGAAAACGCATTAGAGGCGTGTTCGCGACGACGTGCTATACAAATTGACTACCTTTACCTTTTTTTACAGGTAAATGCATCCAGTCTTAGCCGCGGCCAGACATGCTGGTGCTCGACTTACCTGCCCCATGCGACGGAAGGTTGAATTGACTTTGGTGGATGGTTATATGCCAAAATGGTTTATGGTTGACTTGTTTGCACTTTGCACCCATTAACATTGTAACAACTTGACAGCCACTCGAGCTGGATTCATAACCAAATCTGCTTGATCTTAAGTTTGGCGTACACAACCAGCCCACTTTTTTGCTACCTATCGTCACATTTTGGTGTTTCCGTACTTCTTCTGTTGTGGTAATGTATTCTATCACCTTATGTCTTGTGCAGGTAACGAGGTGTGTTTTTCGCTGGAGACGGCGAGTGACTACATCAAAGATGAGAAAGCATGTTTCTTCGGATTCCGCTGCACAGTGGTCGGCTACGAGTGGCCTTCGTCAACTGCCCACCTGGTCTGTTACAGTAAATTACATTAATAGCATGAGTTTGTAATACTAATAAATAATATTGTTATACCTCAATGCAAAATACCTGCATGCGATTGGTCCAAATCACGTCACGTGCCGTTCACAAATATGCCATAGTCACCTGCTTAGCAACAGCACAGTGACATGGTGCCCTCCATGGAGGCACTATTGACAATAGTGCCCGCCTAGAGGGCACTGTTTGATTAGCGTCGTCATCACGTCAACGCCGATCACGCCTCATAAACATTCGAGACATCTATGATCATGCCGACACCGAATTCATGTAGTGTGGCTAAACGGTACATCGTAGTGTTCTATGAGCATATATTCTGGCTAAACGGCACGTCATGCATTATCAGCAGACAACCGTGTTTACTTTACTCAAAGAGAGCGTAAAATACCACAGATTTTGCGTAGAGGCGTTGAGGTTTAACAAAACAAATAGAGACTGGCGTCTCGATCATTGCTGAAAATTTTTTTTTTAGTTCGTAGTGCTGCGGGCAACATATTATGAACTTGGGTCTAAAATTTTCAGTAATGATTTTGATGCCAGTCACTATTCATATAATAATAAATGAATTTGTGTAGTGCCAGTATATGCGATGTGATAAGATATTTATTTGCATGCAACCATTCGTGGCTGAAACAATACTACCCAGTGGCACAACGTAATAATTTATTAAAGGGTTAAAAGGTGTTTTGTAGCTGATTAAAGGGTTAAAAGGTGTTTTGTAGCTTTTTGTGGGAAACACGTCGCAGAGCTACTTAGTGTCACTTGCAATACGAGATCAAACATCCACTTAACACAGCTGTCCATACTCCACTTTAACCCAAGTCAAGCAGGCTCTTATTGAAATTACCCTGCCCAGAGGGATGGAAGGCTGAGTTTACAGTGGTGTCAGTCATATACTGAGATGGTTTACCCCATCCGAGTAGTAATTAATTGATAGCAACTCGACCTGGATTTAAACTCCTGACCTTTCATTCATAACTCCACTGTCTTAACCATTAAACCAACAAGTAGTGACGCTGGCAATGTCTTAGTTATATTTAGGCCAGTATGTATATTTCTTTATTGGTCTCATAGTCATTGGAAGGCTGCCAAGCTGTGTAGCTTGGGATCTGAGTTATCTCAAGCATTGGAGGTCTAGGAAGGGTGACATTATAGTCTTATTTAGGCTAGTCGTGACACAAACAGTGTCGTAGTTTGGTCACTGTTAGGCTATTTATAGAACACCGCCACTGTTTGTAGGATCTGAGCTATCTGGAGCAGGAGATTGCTGGTCTCGGCGGAATGTGTGCTGCAGCGCTGATGAAGAAAGATATCATTTTGCCTGCTACTGGTGAGACTGCTAATCACATAATTGTCAGGCTTGCAACAGACACTGGTAGTGCATTTCTCCAGTGGGTCTCGTAACTGCAGCTGGTGGTTTCAACTTACGAGGCAAAATGATGACTGGAAAGTAGAGGTGGCATGACGTTGGAGAGATTTAGAGAACAGCTTTGGATCATTTTTGTATATTCAGCTATCTGTAGACTCTCTGTAATCATTTCAGATATTCATTAAGTAATGTTTATGAAAATTTCTTTGATCGTTTTCTTATGTAAGAAGCATTAATATTGTCTTGCACGTTGTCGTTAGTTATGCCGATAACACCAACGTGTGCGAGAACCCTGCATGGTGCAACTTCCATTTGACTCTAAATGTTTTTGCACTTTGCAACATTTGGATCGATTTACAATCATTTTTGCAGTCCATTTTTTACGATGTTGCTGAATGTTGGCCCGATAAAGTTATTTGTTTAGCCGCACTTTCAGCTGGCCATGGCCTGTCTGTCTCTTCACTTGCAGTGTGGGTGTGTTTTTAGAGAATTGGAGTGATGTAGTGGTAATGTGTTGTGTTTGATCAATGAAGTTGCCTTGCACCAGGTCGGGTTAGTAGTTGGATGGGTGACTATCTGTCAGCAGGTAAATCATCTCGGTATGTAATCAGTCACCTAGGTCAACTCAGCCTTCCATCCTTCCATGGTAGGTAAATCAAGTACCGGCCTATCTGGCTGGGGTACACCTGTGTCCGATGGCAGGTAACACTGTGTGATCTTATATGGTAGGTGATGCTTCATAGTTCTGTGACGGGTTTCCTATAAAGAGCTATACGATATTTTTAACCTTTGACCTTTACATACAGTTGCCTTGGTTGTTTGTTGTTTAGGTGATGACGATAGTGCTGAAGACTTCAGTTCTGATGCGTCCGTCAAGCGTGTAAGTTGCCTACAATTATTGCTGCGCTTAGCGGTTGTTGGTAACAGATAATTTCTTATAGATATGTTGTCTGATAAGAAGTGCGATGTTGAAAATCGAATCGTCTCTAATTTGAAATTAGGGATTATTTAATCTTCAATGCTTTATGTTGCCATGGAGAAGTTGAGAACAAATTGTCGTCATTTCACCAGTGGATCGCAGAAGTGATCCAAGAACATCAGGAAAGAACAAAACAAGTCGATGATCATTTGTCCTATCAATTTTTTTGCATATATGAAAAATTGTTCATTGTGGCGTCATCTAGCGGTGAATGAAAATCATCTTTTTGAAGGCGGTGCGAGCAGTGTTTAAAACGTCGGCAAGTTAGCAAACAAAGGTTGTATAATTTGATGAATTTTTTTATGCGCGAGAGCTAGCATAGCATATATTAGCTATAGTAATTCTGTCCGTCCGTCTGTCTGTCCTGGTGTCACAACTCGGTACTGTTTTAAGACCAGGTGAGATAGAGACTTCTGGTTCTCACTATATGATAGCTTAGAGTCTCTGGTATTTTGTGACGAATTTTTATGCCCCTGTGTGAAGGGGGTCCCCACAAACGAGGGGGCGAATTAGGGGCACCCCCTTAAAAAGGCGTTACCTCTATTGGCTTGTCTAAAAAAATAGTAGAGTCATAAAAACACACCAAATTTTTTTACCATAACTTGAAGAAGGTTTATCCAATTTTAATAATTTTTGGTACACATATTCCGGACACAACTGGACATCAAATGACCGTTCAGATTTCCACCTCACCCAACGTCTGCTTCTGCACTACCTGGGAAAAACAGAACAGACAAAATGTGCTTTAAAATCAACAATAGCTTTAATAAATCTCGTCTTCCCGGATCTGTGGCCACCAACAGCCAATCAATTACAAGGTTTGACTGTCGTGCAGCAGCACATCTATTAAATAGGCCTAACATTAAGGAATTGATGAATTCAAGAAGCGACTGGTGAAGTCTGGATTGGTCTGGAGCAGAACATTATCGATGCTGATATAAACGAATGGTGAAAGTGTCTTCGAGCTGAGCCCATGTTCATGGGCCAACATTTCAAAGATTTTTCTAGACAGTTGAAAAATCGACATTTAGATAAACTATCAGCTAAAATAATGAAAATATGGACAAAATGTGTGCTTTTTTGTGTTTTTTTGATTGAGCAATAATACCAAAATGGCTAAAAATGCAACATTTTGTTCGTTTTCTTTCCTCAGGTAGTGCAGAAAAAGACATTGGGTGAGGTGGGAAACTAAACAAACATTTGATGGCCAGTTGTATCAGGAATATTCTTACCAAAACTTATTAAAATCGGATCACTTTTCTTTAAGTTATGATAAAAAAATTTTGGTGTGTTTTTTTATGCCTCACAGTGTAGTTGCAGATAGGCACAGACATGCTGCTTATCCTAACAAGCACTGGCGACGAGCTTCTTATGAATGTCAATATCGATGACCTTGAAACCTAAAAATAGTGGTTTTTAGTGATTTTTTGGCGATTTTTGGCTGCAAAAGAGTGAATTGTGACAAAATGGATAGAGATAGACCAAGATTATCTGCAAACAGGAACTGCTGTAGGCGCTCTCGTGTGCAGAGGCAGTTCTAGCCCACAAAATCTGGGGAGCACGCCCCGTTGCGATCTATAATGGAGGTCTGGGGCCAGAGCCCCTGGTCAGGGGTCAGGGCATAGCCCACCTGAAGCTGAAGCATTTTTTGGTTTTTGGATGTTCCATGGAAGCCACAAATTTGTCCACTTTTCGAAACTTTGGAAACACAGACATCAGATATTTGTGTTATCTTTGCAAAAAATCATGAGTGACCACGAAAGTGGGGGGCCTGGAGCAAAACTGGGCCTAAAACCGCCACTGCTTGCATGTATCATGAGCATTAGCTCACATTTCTTGTTGTAGCCAGTTCTATTGTTCTGCGGCTAGTGGAATAGTTGTGACTGCTATGTGTGTGTGTGTCAGGAGTTTGTGAGTCACTCGTTGCTGCTGAAGAAGGGCATCAGCTTGCTAGCAGCCCCATCAGTTAGTGATGCACTGACTGGGAATCTTCCACTGTGTGAGTCGTCGTCTGAACGAGCATTTCTGACCGACTTCATTAACTGTGCACCGCGAACCAGCGGTGCTCGACTGGCCACGTTTGTATCAGTAAACTTGTCAATTTTGTCATTTTTGGTAATAAATTAATATAGCCCAGTTTTATGTTGCATCTCGACTGCACTGGTGTGACTAGGTATCGGACTTTACATTGTAGATCAAAGCTATGGGTTCAACTCCCAGTCAGTTTGCTTTGGACTCTGGGCAAGTTGTTCACTCCTTTGGTCACCAAGCATTATAATCAGTTGCTGTCTAAAGCACAGGTTGGTCTAGTCATACTATTGGCATCGGATCATAAAGTTATTGTCCATTGGATTCGATTAGTACTGACCGAGATGGGTGAACGTTTGCAAGTATTAATGTCTTTGTTTGACTGAGACATTACGGCCATTTCTCCGTAGGTAGGCTAAATGAGTAATACTTATGGTTTTCAAAATCTGTTTTTAAAAAATGTTTTTGGGGGTATATTTTTAATATCTTGGTGCCTGTGTAATGTCAGATGGCTGCAGCCGGAGTCGTATGTGGACCCACAGCAGACTGTGATCCTTCACAATGCTGATGAGATGGCTGGCCGTGCCAATGGCTTGTCCATCAATGTGCCCGTGACGCTGTCCATTCTGACCAGAGACCAGTACAGCATTGCCACCTCGGTGCCAAATTTACGAGTAAGTCATGCATACACATCTTGTTCATTCATATAGCCTGTTGGGAAAGTTCTTTTCTGTCGGAATTTTTTCTTTCAAAACGGCTTGATTTGTGGCTGAAAATCTTGCATTTTGGGGGAATTTAGGAGCAAAATCGATATTTTTAGCACCCACAAGTTTCTGTGTTAGAAGTTTGCAGTTGTCTGTTAAAATGTTGCTACTTTCTGTTCTTCCCACTCTCGCTTTCTTAATCCACAATGCTTAACCTACAAGTAAGTTATGCATACACACACTTGGGCACTATCTTAGTCCTTAGTTAGTTCAACTCGCATCCTTGTGGATGCATTGTACCGGTTGAAGCGGCTGGTGTTCACCTGCATTGGGTGACAGGTAACACTGTAATCCCACTTGGCAGGTGACACTTCGTAGCGCTGTGATAGGTTTCTTATAAAGAGCTATATACTGTCTGTTACCCTTAACTTTTAGGTGGAAGCAGCAGCTATTCCGGTAATGAAGGATGGGATGGAGCTGGACGCGAGCTATAGACATCATCATCATTATCATCAGCATCACGCTCATCATCAATTGGTACGGAGACAGCTGAGTGGTCGGGGAGGCGGTGCGGGTGATACGCTGCCATCTGCGGAGAACAGTTTGCTGTTTGGTGGACATCCGGCGCCTGGGCTGGACACCTCGTACCAGGTCTCCGTCAAAGACAACCGTGATTCTTGTCATGCCATCTCTATGATGAAGGTTTGTCGTGTATCTATGGTTGTAACAGATGAGGTGGTGGCTTATGGTGGGGCACGTTCACCTGTGTCGGGTGGCAGGTAACACTGTGTGATCACATATGGCAGGTGATGCTTTGTAGCTCTGAGATGGGTTTCCTAAAGAGCTATACGCTACCTTTAACCTTTTAACGGTTTTAGTGTTGCGATAACATCGTTGGTTGCATCAGCAAAGTTACTCAACATTTTGATACAGTCTATTTTATCTGTTTTGTGGCTTTGCGACTTTGCACAAGCCAAGAACTGACCATTGGCTTATGAAGTAAACTAATTCTGTATAAGATAACGATGAGGTGGTATTTTTTCTAATTGAGATGCATTTTTTGTACAGTTAAGAAAGAATTTCGATCTTTTGAGAGTAAAGAGTCTAGCACCAATGATTGGTCAGTGTTCATGTGTTGCCACAGTGATACTGGCTTACAAGTATCGTGGTTGGTTGGTGGGATTGTCAGTGGTGGTTTAGATTAGTGGGTAACGTCGCTGTTTGTGTCAACGAAGTTAATCAACACCAAGCCAGGTTAGTACTTGGATGGGTGACCATCCCGGTATGTAACCAGCCACCCAGGTCAACTTAGCCTGGCCATCCCTCCGGGAGGTGGGCACAATGAGTACCAGTGAAAGCTGTTACGTAAACAGGCACATCGTGCGATGCAATAGCCCTGTATCCATCGTCTGGCAGTGTAAACTGGTGTCTGGCTGCCACTGTGTGGGCCTTGTGGCTAAGAAAGGACTTTTACGTTACGTTGTTGATGTGATATAGGCGTATGAGAATTACTCATTTGAGGAGCTGCGTTTTGCATCGCCGACGCTGCGTCGACCGACGGAGAACATGTTAATACGTGACAATGGAGATGGGTCTTACACCGCGTCGTGGACACCTTCTGTCAGCGGCGTTTATCACGTACAAGTGAAACTGGACGATTTTGATGCAGGTCTTTATCTTTTCAATCGATTACTATTGTCATTAGGCAGAAACTTAATTTTTGTAATGTATGCTTTTTTGGGTTGTGACATTTTTCTGCAGTTTAGCATTGTCCGTGGAAATCTTTTTCCGCGAGAGCAGTGATCTTTCAACATGTAGGCTACACCAATTTTATTTCATGTGTGAAGCTTTTCCCAACTTTTTTAACGTTGTAAGCTGACTGTCACTAATGACTAGCCAGTGAATAATTATGCTGAGCATATTGCATTCTGTCATCGGTTTGTTTTTGTCACATCGTTCGGGTAATGAAATAATTTGTCAGTTCGCAATCATGTTATCTCAGAGTGGAGCAGAGAGGATTTTAGCTTTTTTTATTTTCAGTAGTTTGGCAAGAACTCGTGTAGTGTAATGCTGAAATCTGTGGTCGTTCAAGGTCGTCTAAGGTCACTGTGGTGAACAATAAGAAAGTCTCAGTAGAGGAGAAATATGTCTATATGTTGTCTAGGTGAGGTTCTGAAGCTGGAAGTAAAGGACAATCCACACGTCATGCAACAACCACTGCAACCATCTCAACCTGTTTCAGCGACTAGACCAGCCATTAGTTCACACACTCGCGTTAGTATCTTCAACTTCTCTCTCTAAGTTAGACATTGCACTTTGCATCCAACATTCAGACGTCATCTCAAGATCTACATGTACTCAGTTTATAGCCCATCACTACCCATCTAGTGACTGCCGGCGCCTCAGATACAGCTCGCTGACATTGCGTGCCGTACAAATGACTACCGGTACATTATTATTATCGTAGTAATCTAAGAGCATGGCCAGTTGTCCAGAAAATCCGAAATCCCTGGTTATTTAGCTGAGTCTGAGAAAAGTTAGGGGAGAGGAATTAACCAAAAAGTCACTGAAAAGTCGGTGGGAAATCTCATCAGGGGAAACTATTTAATGCCCACTTCACATTCGGGGCACCCGGAGCCTTGCAGTAACGCCAGGTACTGAAAAAACCCCAAGTTATGAGTGATCAACTACCTACGTCAAAGAAAGGAGGTAATGTTTTTCCTCTGTCGGCCTTTTTGTTTGTCTGTCTACAAGATTGTCCTCAACATCATGAACGGATTTTGACAGATTTTTTGCACAGTTTGTTACGTCCTGAATTTGCAGTTCGCAATCATGTTATCTCAGAGTGGAGCAGAGAGGATTTTAGCTTTTCAGATTATTTTTAATAGTTTTTTAGCGGGTGAAAAGCTAATTACTACATCTGATATTTAGCCCCAGTTTCTCCACGTGCCATATGCATGTATTATCGCTGTATGAATGAATGTGTTGAACTGTTCAGCTGCGTAAGTTCGTGGCTACACACAGTGCTGGGCTGCGAGTTCGACTTCACCCATCACTACAGAGTGAACAGATTGGAGTCATTCCACCCGAAGGCGTCATCTCTTTCACCTCTGAGGTACACCACTCTCTCTGTTTTTGTGTATCTATCTTTATGTCTTTCTCGTCTCTGTCTTTGTTTCTGTTTTTGTCTTTTCTTTACATATTTTTTTCTTTCACACATTTGTGCTGCTATGGTTCTTATTAGTGCTTACCTAACTGTCCGTGATTGGTTGTCGTATCTGCTTTTCGGTTAACCATTCAAGCATTGGCAAATGTCATATTTTGTGTTCTAGTGCAGAATGCTGATGGTGTGTGGTTGTGTATAACCATAGAGTTAATTTGCAAATGGCTTAAGCGAAGGGTTTACACTTTCTTTGTGTCTACGTTTGTCTATTTCTGTGTATATATCTATGTTTTTTGTATGTGTTTAGGTTCAGAACGCCGACGGTCTCTGGCTGCGTTTGACGGCCGAGTCAATTCGTGAGTTCTGTCGACCGCTGAACGGCTTCACCGAAGGCTGGGCTCTGCAGTATAATCAGCACATTGCTAAGACTTTGCTGTTTCCGGTGCCAGACAGAGTCCCGGCAGCCAGCGATGATCACGGCGGAGATGCTACATCCAATGATAGACATCCACCTCCGCCGTCTGCACTGCTTGCAAGACAGCATATCAGTGCACCTGCTAGGAACGGTCTGTAGATCATACTCGATGGATTTACCATAGTTTCAGTTGTCACACAGCAATGCAGGCTGTTGCATCGTACGTTTTTTGCTGCTGCTATACGTAATTTTTTGTTTGTTTGTGAATAAGGGCCGTTCACTTAATAGTGGAGCGATCATATTTTGCACTGTGGCAGTTATCGTGGTTCTAGTGTACTCAGTGGTAGACACCAAGTTACAGTAGTTGAGACGTGTCTACGAGAAATTGGTTAATGTTAATGACGGTGATTGTTGCGATGTATTCTGATGATATTGTTGATACTGATGTTGTCGTTGTCGGCAGGTTTCCCATGTGCCTATACAACAGTGAAGTGTGGTTCGTCTGGTCACAACATCCGGGTTGCGACTGATCTAGACTCCACCGCTGTAGGCATGGTTGTCATTGGCAACCAGCTCTCAGCTACTCGTGAGGTATATACACTGGGTGACTTTAAATTTTGCTTAGATCTAAGTTTTAAACTATAGTTTTAAACCAAACCTTAATCTGGACTCTTAAGGTATGGTTTTAAACCAATGCTCAGATTAACTTCAGTTTTAAACTCGGTTTTAAACTTAAGTTTTAAATCAAAAACCTACTTCCTTGGTACCCACGCTATTGGATGTATTCCAAGGCTAGCTGGTGAATCTGTCTAGCACTCAGACGCGTTGAAAGAAACTCATCTTCGTCAGATAAACATGATTCACGCTGTACATTAGGCGCACGTCGTAGGCGATTGGGCCCTAGAACGCCGGCAGCAATAGCAAACAAATGCCATCTTGTTTTCGCTAAATCTAAAGTTAAAGTGGTTTTGGTTTTAAACCAAACCTAAAGACTAGTCTTTCAGAAGAAACGCCTATCTCGATGCATTACGGAGATCAGGTTTGAAACTGGATTGTTCAGATTAAGTTTGGTTTCCAACCGAAGTTTGGTATTATGTTCGGTTTTAACTTTGGTTTCAGT
>Ga0209454_1000301_pt1 | contig 26300 bp, 23 predicted proteins | sample WorMetHERISLAND1_2_FD_187400 | JGI IMG/M metagenome (GOLD analysis project Ga0209454, IMG submission 187400) | Marine gutless worms symbiont microbial communities from Max Planck institute for Marine Microbiology, Germany - Olavius geniculatus... | ecosystem: Host-associated > Annelida >... | reverse complement strand
GTGGTGTGGGGCAACCCTGCAGGAGTTGAGCCACGTTGCCCTAGATAGGCAGCGGTGGGCAGCGATAGTAAGAATGGCGTCAGACACCAACGGGCATTGAGCCCACGGTTGTCGATGATGATGATGATGTCGTGCTTTCTCTGCTATCAGTCTCAGGGCTAGGATCTGCTGTACTGTACTCCTGTCTTTGCGAAATCTTGCTTGTTCGTTCGCCATGTGTTCTTCTATCTGTGACCTTAGTCTTTCTGTTAGGATCATCATTAGCACTTTGCCGAGTAGTTGTTTAAAGTTTGGTTCTCCACCCCCGGACTCTTCTTCCTGCGGCAAACCACTCCGTCATATACCCCAAGTCTTCCCACCTCACTACTATCTTTTTAGTCAATTCCGACTCTGTCTGTAAGTCTTTATTCCTCGTTGGTACTTCATCTGCCAAAGGCATCTTTACTATTTTTTCAAAGTTAAGGTCTTCCCGCTGCTGTTGACGCAGGGCCTCCCCTACTCTTTGTTTATGTATTACTCTCACATCAGTCTCCGTCGGTACTTTCTTATCACCATCTGCACCTTCGGCGATATCACCCTCCGTGGACGGTTTCTGACTTAAACCATCCGCATTCCCATGATTCGTCCTTTCGATGTACCATTTCGTAATCAAATTGTTCGATAAAAGTTAACCACCTAGCCAGTTGGAACATTGGTTCAAGCGTTCGACGGAGGCAGGAGAGGGCAGCGTGGTCAGCATGAATAATAAAGTGTCGGCCAAGAAGGTACTGGCGAAACTGTTTCAACCTGTATAGCACGGCCAAAAGCTCTTTCCTAGTCGTATCATACTTTTTCTTGGCGTTAGTCATGGTACGGAATGCATAGGCGATGACTTTCTCGACTCCAGACTAAAGCAGTGTCAAGTCGCTTTGAACATTATTCAGTGCAGTTCGTATTGTCCACTGATATGTGTATGACACTTGCGTGACAGTCGTCGCCGAATTATTTTTCGCGTTAGAACAAGACCGCTGTCTGTATTTTCGCTGCTTAGTTGTAGCTGTAGTGTATTTATTTGTCGAAGTAGACCAACTACGACGACGGTCAATGTGTATAACAACTCTGTCTTAGCATGGCAGGAGTACGTCTGAGTGTGTGTCTGTGTCGTTGCATTGCCGGTTTTACCTGTCTTCGTGCGACTAGGTCAGCACGTAAGAAAATAATTGTCTATTTTACGGAGTACGTTATGTGACTATTTGCTATCTCTGTTTGAAGCTGACCAATCAGAGCTTATGTTGTCGTCAGTGCGCCACTTTAATTAGGTCGTAAATTGAATGCTGTGATTGCTAATGGTTAAACCAAGCGACAAGTAGGTCATCATTATTTGCAGGCGCGTAATTGAGCTGTTTGGGATCAGTTGTCGTTCTGTCTTGGACCGTTTCAGGTCGATGTGTTGTCGATGTGTGTGGCATGCGAAAATGTCGAGGTTGTATAGCCTTTGATTTGGCTTTTGTGATTATGTTAGGATGCCTTGTGTAGCCCCTAGGCATAGATTTGAGTAGACTGAGAGGCCCGTGTGGATCCCAGGAGAGCGCTGGTAAAAAGGGTGCTGTTGTAGGCCCTATAGCGTATAACGAGGGAAGGAGACTTCTGTGTGTGAACTCAGAGTCTGTAAGCTATTTAAAATAGCCAGTATTTCCTCTTTTGTGTGGTTTATTTGTATGCAGATTATTTACGATTGTTTTCATGTGATATTTGATGATATTGTATGATTCATCACTGTAACTTGATTATTTGATGTAAAAGCTAAAATATTGATTGTTGAGCAGTGAAACTGAACAGTCTGTTGATTGGCTGAGATAGATGACTTGCAGCTACGGTTGCTAGCATATTGAAGTGTATATTCGAATGATTTTGTTTTCTATTTGTTTTGGTTTCGCACTACAAGTTGATGTTGCACGCTTGTATATAATCGCTTATTAAATCGTATTATTATTTTATTAATAAATTTTGTGTCTGTTCACTTGAGCATTAGGCCTAAGTTAACTATAAGCTTGGTCTAGCGTAGGCCTAAGTTCAACTCCCATAAGACAGCCTCACAAGCTGTGACAAGACCTCCCCCATGTCGTTGTCGGAGGCGTCGGTGTCCAAAGTGAAAATATCTTCGTTCTCCGGTAAGGCAAGGATTGGTCCCGTCATAAGTCGATGCTTCAGTTCATCAAAGGCTTCCTGGCATGCCTCGGTCTACTGAAACTCGGCTCTCTTCTTCATCAATCCGTAAAGCGGGGTGACGATAACAGAGAAGTCCTTTACAAATCGGCGATAATAACCGCTGAGTCTCATAAAGGCACTGTGTTGAAAAAGGGAACATTTCGACGGTTTCAGTTTTAGCTTCGCTGATCTCTAGTCGAGACAGTTGTTCTTCAAAACTTCGTCCAAAAACAATAATATCGTCCAGGTATACAAGACAGGCAATGTAGGACAAGACACACTAAACAAAGTCCATTAGCCGCTGGAACACACTCGGCGCACATGTTAGTTTGAAAGGCATGACGGTAAAACGGTAACATTCACTTCGTGTAACGAAAGCAGACTTCTCCCGGTCCTCCTCGGCAATCGGTATGTTGTAGTATCCGGATCAAAGATCAAAAGTACTGTACCACGACGAACCAGATACGGTGTTTAAACAGTTGTTAATAAGCGCAAGCGGGTAGCTATTTTGCTTTGTTACCCAATTGAGTCGACGGTAGTCGACGCAGAATGGCAAAACCCCGTCTTCCTTCTTTACCAGTACAACGTTAGAAGCCCACGGGCTCGCTGCGGGTTTTACTATCCCATGCTTTCGCATCTCCTCTACCTCGCTGTCGATCCACTCACAGTGCTGAAAGGGATGGCGCCGCAAAGGTTGACGAATGGGACGGTTATTACCCAGTATCTATACGATATTCCACTTAGTCGGTCCGTCCGATGTCATGGTCTCCCGTGGAGATAATACTCCGATATTTAGCTAGTAGGTCCCAAGCCTTCTTTCGCCGTTCCGTTGTCATATCAGTCGGCAGTCTTTCTATTATTTTCTTTATCGCTTCTGCTTTCAACAGACTCAGATCTTCCCAGAAGTTTTCTTCTACTTTGTCCGTTTCTTTGATTTCCTCGATCTTGTGTACCTCTCCCAGGTTAGTTCTTTTTGGAACAGTTCGGCTTTCTTTGTCTGCGATGAAAAGTCATCACCATCATCACAGGTTTATTTCAGGCAACACGGCCCATAGCAAACACAAATAACACAAAGTTACACAAAAAACACTCTCTCACACACACAAACATACATAAACGGTAAGTAAAAGAAAAAACACACAAAAAGGTAAAATACGTATAAGCCTACATCATAAAACCAAATTCAGCTGAGAAATAATACCATTGCAACAACTTTTTACCTGACACTTAAATCTAGCTTTGCTGTTCCATATCAAGGTGTCAAAACTAGGCAATTCTAGTTCAAACAACATATTTGTTACACTGTGATACTTTGTATAATTAAAGAAAAGTTTCATACATTTTACATAACAGGATCGTAATCTATTTATAGCAGACATAGTGTAACTCTTCCATAGTTTCATGCCATAGAAACAAATACAATATGACCTAAACAGAGCATTTTTAACTGACACCGAGCATGCACCAAATCTGCGTGTAAGAATATTAGCATGTGTAAACATAGCTTTCACTTCTTGCAATATGTCAGCATCATCACGCTTTTCATTGTCAATTACATGACCAAGATACTTGAATTCTTAAACATAATTCAAGTTCATATTATGGTCGAAGAAGTGCTATCTTTATGCCAGTGAACTTGAATGGAATCAAAATCCGTGCGCTATAGACGTGGGACAAACCATTGACATGACCATTCTCCAAGAGTCCGGTAGAAGCTATGTCTTGTCGTCCCGTACGAGCTGTGCGAACATTCACCGTCGTCTGCTGGGTAGGTGGTAACACAATTTTTTTCAGTAACATAGACCCTTCGTATCTTATTTGATTCTGGGTTGTTTTTTTAAATTTGTTTATCATGCATCTTCAAGCAAAACCTGCCTTCTACCGGTGTCCCAAACCGTACCGTGCTTTTTCATTTAGTCGATGCCAAGTATCAAGCCGGTCATGTCAAAAGATATAAGAATTGCAACCGCTTACCGCGGCTCGATTCCGACCCTTCTCCTTGGTCTCCTCGCCACCGCGGCGGTTATCATCTCTTTGACCGATTGGGGTCTCTTCTATATACACAGACAAACCCGGCTTAGTGGAAAGCCGATTCCCCATCGGCGGTGTCGGAGCCCTGTTGTGCTAAAGATTGCCGTCAGACTAACGCGGACTCGCGGAGAAACGATGCGGCAAGTCTTGCTATCAAACTTGTTGAAAAGCGGTCGCCGACGATACACTTCTCAGTGCAGTTGATAATGGCGAACACTCTCTTTCTCGGTAGTCAAAGGATAAGTAGTGACGAATGCTGGCGGAGAATTTGGTAAGGGGGTATTAACTATTATTTTTTTGTATTAGCAGTATCCGAAAATGCACAGGTGGAAAGTCTGTCAGTCCCTAGAAATTAACTACTGATCTTTTGTCAGTTACCACGGATTTTCTAAACGGCGGTAAACGATCTAACGTTTAAACCGTACTTCTATTGGCCGTCCGCAGTAACGTCCGTCGGTCTACTTAAACTTAGGTTTTTATTAGCAGTAGTCCGGTAAATCGTCGCGGAGAAGACAGTAGATTTTTGCCGATGTTATCGGAGATCTGCTGTATTGGCGGAGAATGAAGTCATTGATGAGTCGTCTCCTATCTTTTCGGCGGTAGTCGAACCTACTTACTTTGGTGCATCGCGGCAGTTTCCCACCTCCACCCACTGTACCACCATCTATCTGTATTCCGGCGATCGCGGATATGCTGGTATCGGATGTCGGTAGTGGATGTCCAATTTGGTGTTGTGTTGGTCCTATGTCGCGGCTCACTGTCCTATTGGCGGATGTCGTATCGGCGGATCCCACTTCGGTCTTCTATCGCGGTCGATTCCCGGTTGGTTTTGGTTTCCGCGGTAAGTTTTTGGTAATGGAAGAGATGCCGCAGAATTGGATTGTTTTGGTTGCCGCTTTAATTTGGTTTTTATTTCGGTTTGGTTACCGCTTTGGTTTGGTTACCGCTTTTGTGGCGGTTACCGATTTTTCCGGCGGTTATGGCGGAGACAGGAGATGAGTTCTCTTCTAAATCTGCGGAACGACTGACTGATCTAAGCTTGGCGGTGGTTTATATACCTCTGCCAAGGCTGCGCATGCGCAGTGCGCACGTATTTCGAAGGCGTGGTCTGCAACAAAAATTCTCTTACTTTTTTGAAAATATGGACACAGGCTGCTCTATGGTTCAATTAAGATATCTGAGCATTGTATGTAGGCCTAGATTTTTGGTAGATATATATATATATATATTGGTATATTTATAAATTAATAGACTCGATATTATTTTTCCCAAAAATATAAATAAGAGTTTTCTAAAAATTAGGAACATTAATACGATCTTTATATTTGCAAGGAATTACGGATTTAATATCAATAATGCTTAAAATTGCCGACTTTCGGATTCTTGAATTCTCGACAATCATTTTTCGACGTTCAAATGCCAAAAACACAATATAGCTTGGATTATACGGACAACGTTTTTCGACAGCTAAATGTCCGCACTTTCTTGGACATCGGGCCGTTTTCTTCCGAAAAATGTTGAAATAATATTTCATAGGTTTTTTAAAGTGACTTTGAAAGTTTAGGATCCAAGATAAAAATTTTCCTCAGTGCTGGTTACTGCTGCACAGTCAGCCAGGCTAAAATGTAGAAAATAAAACTTTTGCATTAGAAATGTTTTTGTTTACATTTTGGCGAACAACATTCTCGCAAAATACGCGGAACAGGTAAAGTGAATCGAATTATTTTTTGTGACAATTAATTTAATAGGAAATGTAGTTTAAAACGATATATTATTCGTCGCGGAACTTTGAAAAAAATAAGAAATTAATTTGTTGCGCTTGATCTTTTCGGCAACTAAAACCAGGCGACGAAAAATAGGGCATTGTTAGGTACGTACTAATTCTCGCATTTTACCAAACAGTTTTCGAAAACGATTTCTATGCAGGGCAACTCCCTATAAGGTAGATTGGACAATTTTTAGCAAAATGTTCCCTTTCTCCACATCTAAAACAGCGAAACTGCCGTTGTTCCGCATTTAATGCGTCGCCTGCGTATGAAACCGGTGTCTTTATTGCTTATGTAGGAGCCGAAGTCGATCCGCCCGCGCCGCTACCGCTGCCGCCGCTACCGGCGGGCAGATACGACGTTACAGTAGACACCGAGCGAGTCACTACTGTGGCTAAACTATCTGCTGTGGTAGAAACCAAAAACGGGCGTCGACTATGATTATAACCGGAGGTTTTCATACCGTGGGCCTGTATGAATATCAGAAGAATTCCTGAGGTCTACCAACCCGGAGGTTGTGCTCCTACAGTGATCTTGATCCGCTCCCGTTAGGGAGTGAGCGCTGAGCTAGTGGAGGAAACTAACCGGTCCGAGCCTGTAAACCCGTAAATTAAATGGATGAACTAAAAGTAAACAAAACTAAGGGAACTTCCGGTACAAAAGAATTTGGCAGATACAAGCGAAAACAGTAAGAACCCTATGAACGGTCAACTAAAAGCAAAACCGGAAATGGAAAACCGCTCGCACCTTACTTTCGGCATGGATAGAAGATGACACAGAGGCGACAATCAGCAGTGCAGTCAACAGTATCTTCCGACAGCAGAATCCAACAGTACGACGCGTCTGCGGCGACTTCCGGTCAAGGCCCGACAGATGGCCGACCGCGGCGACGATCGGAAGACTCCAACAGCGTCCGCTATCGCTCAACACGACTGATGACTATCGACGATGGCCAACAAGATGGCCGACGACTGTTTACAACTGCTATACAGCTATACACGGCTTAGGTCCGTACTCTTCAACAGTTAGACGTCAAGTGAACTGAGCTATCCTCTCCTCGCTTATATACTATAGCGGCACTGTGCCGGAAAATGTGCCGAAAAGTGTGCCGTTTGGCAGTCGTCTAAGCGTGGGACCCCCCGGGGAGGGGGTCCGCGACTAGGGGGTTCGCGACTAGGGGGGTCCGCGCCGGACCCGGTACCCGGTACTATCCACACATATAGCGACTAGGGGGTCACCGGTATATGGCGACCGGGGGGAATTACCGGTATATGATAACCGGGGGGAGCGGGAATTCACCGGTATATAGCAACCAAGGGGGGTCACCGGTATATGGTGACGGGGGGGTCAGCGCCGAGCGCCGACCTTCGAATTTTGAGAGCAACCTCAAAGGAAAACCATCGCGGACCGGACGACAAGCCAAAGGGAAAACCCGGGGACAAAAAGTTACACAATAAAACTATTTAATAAATTTAGATTAATTTAGTAAAAAAAATAAAATAATTTCAATAATTGATATTAACCAGGAATCCCATACCGTTTCCCTCCAAAGTAGAATTCGCCCCAAATTCAGAAAAACGGGGTAAGGAAGGGTAGGGTGGGAAAAATTTGGAATAATTTTAGGGTGAATTTAAATTACTGCTCTAATTGAACAGAAATGTAAAAGGTGCAGTTGACGTCTGGCCCATTTATACAACTTAAAACCAATCATAGTTCAATAAACGCGCACGAGTCTGAAAGTGTTCGACGGAAACGATCGCAAACTCAAGGCGCTTCGACCAAACATGAAAATATATGTGCGAGTAATTATGCTGCTCAAAAGAAAAAAAATTTAGTTTGGACAGACGGTTAAACTATTATTGCTAAATGCTCAATGGAGGCAATGCCTAATAATATCAACGTTAACATCTATCAATACACACAGTAAATACTTGGCGTATACGTCAACATTAAATGAAATGCACACAACAGTTATGTAACATGTGCTCAAAACGTTTTGAATAAGACATGACCTTGTGTATGCCAAGAGAAATACCGGCATAGAAAAAGTATTCAAGACAGACGGATAAAAAAGCAGCTGATGATAATGTGAACAACGGGTCGAGCGCAAAAAGAAGGTACATTGGGTACATGATAAATGCGGTTATATGTGATTAAATGCGAATAAATGCAAATGCAAATGCAAATGCCGAAATACGGGACAACGACTACAAAGTCCCGGTAAACGCAATTTGGGTGGCCGTAGCCTGTACAACCTTAGCATATTGTCAATAAACAAAGGGGCAAGGAGCTAACGGTACGGCGAACGAAACGGTACTGGAACGGAGTGATGCACTGGAACGGAAGGACGTTGTGGAACGGGAAGATGTAGCGGAACCGAAGAATGTAGTTGAACGGAAGTGCAGCGGAACGGAGCTGTGTAGTGGAACAGAAGCGTAGCGGAACGGTGTAGTGGAACGGAAGGATGTAGTAGAACGGAAGGATGTGGTGGAACGGAGCAGTGTAGTGGAACGGAAATGTAGCGGAACGATGTAGTGGAACGGAACGGAATGCTGTAGCGGAAGTGTAGTGGCTGGCGACGTCGGATGCCGAGTCTCCGGAAGACAACCAAGATAAATGTCACTTGTTGAAGTTAGCTTGAATGAGACGAGTAGTATGTCAAGTGGTGACGAGGTGCAAATGAAGTCAGCAATCAGGTGGTGACGTAGCAGTCGTTGATATCAGACATGCCACTCCGTTCGCCGGCATGCAACAGGCACACAGAATGACGTCAGAGTGCGTCCAGGTGCGATGGGTCCCTCCCCAATTTATGGTGGGGCAGGGAAAAATAAAACGAAAAAGAAGATACGAGGTAACCAAAACGGTACTAATCAATCAGGTATATCACTCAACCATCCAAACTGACCCCTTATGAAAAATGAATGGGTCAAGCAAATGCCAAATGAAACGTGACCCCTAAATGGTAGATCATACATGCAATTAATAAGTCCTTAGCCTTGTTATGAATGGCTATGCATACGATAACATATCAAGCTACACATCATACGTTAAAAGTAAACTCTGCTCTACGGACAGAAAAGATCAAACAAACACTAACACTAAGAAACTAAGAAACTTTGCCTCTCAGAGGTTGAATGCTACTATATACAAGCACAGGGCAGTGGCCCAAACGATGAAAGTCTAGTGACAGACAGTGTTTTAGTGGGGGGAGCTGTTAGCTGCATCCCCACTTACGGTAATGTATGAACAACTAAATGCGAACAACGATCTGAGCGAACAACATATTTAAGAAAGAGCCACTATAGAGGGAAGTCAGTAGTAATGGATGAATTTACCGACGCCACAATTAATAGAAGTTAGCTTACGACATTAGGGCGTAGGTGCGTAAGATGGCTGCTAGGTGATCCTGCTCATCGTCGTCTAAATCCCCTTGATCTACAACCCTGTCGAAGAAACTTTGTAAGTGTCGGGGCACATCTAGGTCGCCATCTTCATCAAAAGACTCCTGCTCGGGCCCTAGTACCTCCGGGTTGTCGCTCGCAATAGGAATGTCAATAGGAATGTCCACGGACATCACCGACGTACCATCGTCGAACTCTTAGTGGGTGATATCCGGAGGCTTGGGCTCGTCGGGTTCGAGATGTGTGTAGGGCACGGACTGATGCACGAATGGAGCAAACGCAGCAGACAAAAGAGCAGAGTCGGTACTAGGCGGTGGATCTACAATTACGCCGAATGAAACTGCAGGGTCTGAGTGCACTGATGAGGTCGAGTCCAGCTGGGTAACTCGTGGATAAAAACTAGGGGCGTGTAGGTCCAGCACGATACGTGGAGAGACTATGGGACGTTTGAGGTAGATAGCGGCTACTTGTCGGCTGACAGCGCTAGACGGAGCGCGTGGAGGTGGCACATAAATGTTGTTGACAAAAGCTGCGCTGCCCAGCGACTGGACATTTGCGCAGACTTCTTGATGAAAGGAGGGCCGAGACGACACGTGGGTCGTAGGAGACGGTTCGTGGACCGCAGATACTGACGCTAACGGCACGTGAGCCGACTCTAACGCTACGAGCGGTTCGTGGACCGCAGACGGCGCGTGGGCCGTAGAAGGCTCGTAGGCCTGATCTAATGCTAACAACGGCGCGTGGGCCGGATCTAACGCTAACTGTTGGGGGTCTGTCGTCAAAGGCGGGGCTGTGAACTGTGCCGACTGATCTTGGTTGTCCTGTGACAGTGCTGGACTGGTCTGAGTAAAAGTTGGATAAGTAGACTCTGCTTCTAAGAACCTCAACTGCTCCTGCTGCAACTGTTGCTCGTGACGAGATTGATAAGCGGCATAGACTTCCTGCTGCATCTGCATGGTGGCTGCCCATATACTGGCCACCTCATCTGATGTGAAGTGCGACAGATCAGAAGAGTCTGGCTGTACTGACTCTGTCGGCGCATCCCGAATCTGCATTAGCTTCGGTTTTACTGACGACGTCTGTGCAGTACCACATGGCGGTGCATACTTCCACATCAACTCGAGCTCTCCCGGCGTAAATGGCGGCAAGTCGGACAAATCGTCTTCCACGTCAGATCCGAACTGTAAAACATCGGCTGGACTCTGTAGTAACAAAGCTTTGATCTCCTCATCCTCTATGTCCGATTTCTCCTCGTCTGTCACGATATGGATGTCCGTTTGGGCAGATTCTTTCGACGATAGAATGTAATCCTGGTAAGCTTGCTGGTACTCTGCCCATTCATCTTCTTCGTCGGACTCATCAAAGTCTGAATACTCAGTGTCAGATAGCATACATTACACAGAACGCGACCGGACTGCATCGACGTGGTCTTGGTAGCATTGATTTACCTTGGCGATGGTAGCTGCGACATCTTCCTCGTTCTCCGACTAAATATCATCGACACAAAAACACTGCGGTGTTCGGTCCGTGTGAGCACGCTTGACGTCTGGCTGGTTGACGTCTGTGGAAGTGGCGGACTCTGATAACTCCTGCGGTGGAGTAAGTAAATCGCCGGTGACCGTCCGACGATGCTTCCGAGGTGCAAGCACCCCAGAAGTCTTAGAAGCTTGTTTAACCTGGCCCTTTTCACCAGGGGCTGAACCTACGGGACGTCCAGCCAGCGGCTGGAAGGTTGTTGTTACTAGGATCCCACAACCCAGAGATGGTGGTCTCAAACGTTGAACTGGGACGAGGCCACTGTGTGCGCTAGATTGTTCGAAAGTTGCCAGTAATGAACTCATAGAGTTGCCAAAAAGACGCAAACTAGCCGGAGAGGCTTTGGTATCCAGATCCTCCAGACTGGACGCCGTGTTCCCCAGCACCACGACGCGGTGTGCGCGCTGTGGCTCGGTCATAGCCACACTGGAGTGCACGCTACTGTTACAAAGCGGAAACTCGGGGTTCGGACCTATCGGATTCTTCGTAGCCGACTCTGGGCGGCGCGACCACACCCGTCTGTTCGCGACATCAATCACCAGCCTAGCTGCTTTCATCAAGTCGTACCCACCGATCGCCGGAGTGGAAGCATCGATGAAGTAAAACGGGTGGCGGGTGCGAAAGCCACACAACTGAAGGTCCAGGGTAATAGGACCTCGTAACGTAACCTAGTGGTTGCCGAAAGTTTTAACCTCTCTAGTAGCACTAGGAAGCGGAACGGGTGGATCGAATTCGTCGGCGAGTTCGCTCGGTAACACACTAACCTGGGCCCCACTATCGAGCATTATATGTACCACCTTCGAGTGAATAGTTACCTGAATATTCGGGGCCATACCTTCGGCAATAACATGAGGCAACATATTTAACATCAGTACATCGAGAAACGGCGCAAAGCAAGACGCGGAAGCAGCAATATCTACAGTAGCACTATCGGTAGCAGTAGCGTCGACAGCAACGCTAGTAGTAATAGGTACAGAAGAAACAAAATAAAGTGTCTTGACGTCGGTCAAGCCAAAGTCATCCGATTTATCTACAATATCCGTCGAAGTCCGCGGTCTGTCCGGCGTCCCAGTCCAAATCGGGCCGAAAGTCCGCGGTCGATCGGACTGTAGGGATGTTCCTACTGGGACTGCGGGTGGAGAGGGGGTGTCGGAGCCCGGTTGCCCGTTGGCAAACTCCGGGGACCGTTTCCCTGAGACCGGTTATCTGGCGGCACCGACGAGGAACGCGGCTGCTCGTACTGGCGGAACTCAGCTGCTTGTCTCTCCGGGTGATTGACGCTATGTCAACAGAACCTCCCGCACACGTAGCATCCGCGACCTCTGCCTCGGCCACGACGAGGACGTGACTCCGCGTTGGGACCTGGACGTCGTGTTGGGTCCTCGTAACGCTCGGCTGGCTGTCCATTCCCCGCACGATCGACGAAACCGCGGCCGTACCCCTGGAAACCTTTACCACGGTTGCTGTTGAACCACTGACCTCGTGCGGCGAAATCTCGACCCGATCCTCCTGACCAGCCGCCACGACCCACCAGAGATGTGGGGGGGCAGACTGAGGGCTACCATACCTTGGGCCAGGGTTAATCCACCACGGTGACGTCCCCTGCAAACCTGGATCTGCGCCGCCCCACGCCTGCGTCGAAGGTTGATAGTTGGCGTCGTTTCATTTGACCGGTGGTGTCTGGAAGCGGCGTGGTTGTGGACTGGCAGGATAGCTCGGCGGCGGCGCGTCGTCGAAGCGTTCAGATTGCTGGTCCTCGAACGGGTCACGCTGGTAACCGGCGTTGTCGTTCCGTGGTCGCGGTGATGATCTACCCCGCTGGCTGTTCGGTGACTGCGGTGGTGCTAGTGATGTGGAACGGCTGGGCGGCGTCGGCGTACGAGCCGGTTGTCCGCGACGCTTCATCTTGTCCATCCGACCCTTGATGTCTTGGAGGCAGTTCATTATCGGCTCCAAATCAACCGTTGACGACGTGATAGCGTTGACAGCTGGATCGCGCTTGATGCTCGCGAACCGCACAGAAGCCTTTTTGGGTTTCGAAGTGTCCTTGACCTCCATGTAGAATCGCGCCTTCTCGACTGTCTCCTTGAAACCAAGGTCGGCAAACTGCAGACGCAGGTACTTCTTCAGCTCGGTCGTATCTGTATCAAATGATGTGTTTGTGATTATGTCATTGTGTACACGAAGATCTGTTGCAATAGAAGAGTTGCATTCATTGTCTCTACTAATCAGTAGTGCTTGCTCGACTTGGTCTGTGAGAATGAGATCTGTGTTCGCAAATGAAGTCATTGCCATTGCAACTGGGATAAACTCTGTAGAACAGTTAAATGATTTCACAAAAACTGTTATTAAGTCTGCATTTACCGGTTCCCCGAATAGACCTCGTATATAAGTTTTACCATCACGTGATATATTTGGAATGATCTCTTCTATAACTCTGGGATGAATTACTGAAATCATTGCTCCTGAGGCATGTTAGGCTTTGACAGGTCTACACAGTCCATCAATGTGTACGTCGATATACGTCAAATCTGTTATGTTGTATTTACCCCTATGTATGCCAATACTGTCTGTAGTCCCGGGAAATGTCTGCGCGTCTGCTTCAGCATTTGCGTCACGAAACTTGGTATTGTTCAATTGTACTTTCTCCTCAGTGCTACTCATAGATGCAATATTTATATGCATTAATGTAGCATCTTGAGTTGGTTTTGTATGTTGTTTACGCTCAGACTCTAAAGTTGCAGGTGCTACTGTCATTGCTGTGTGTATTCGAGCTGACTTCTTCTGTGAGCTGTTTATGAATTGTTTCGTTTTGACATGTCCATCATCTTTCTCAGCATGAGGTATATGATAACCGGGGGGAGCGGGGGGTCACCGGTATATAGCAACCAAGGCGGGTCACCGGTATATGGTGACGGGGGGTCAGCGCCGAGCGCCGACCTCCGAATTTTGAGAGCAACCTCAAAGGAAAACCATCGCGGACCGGACGACAAGCCAAAGGGAAAACCCGGGGACAAAAAGTTACACAATAAAACTATTTAATAAATTTAGATTAATTTAGTGAAAATAAAATAAAATAATTTCAATAATTGATATTAACCAGGAATTCCATACTTAATTAGCTTTCCACTTGGCGATTTTTTTCTTAGCCTCATCTGCTTCTTTTCTGGCCTCCGAAGCTTCTTTTTTGGCATTTGTCACCTCCTTTTGTAATGCTTTGTTTTTTTTTCCAGTGGTGAAGGTTTGTTGGTCCCGGTCAACTTCTGAGTCCTCTTGAGCTCTGTCTGCTTTCCTTCTGACTGGGCAGTATCTTTTATCCAGACTTCCAGTTGCAACGCAAGCTGCAGTGCTGAATCGATATCCTTTGGGTTTTGTTCTCTTATCTTCATGGCAAGATCCCGGTCCCACCAGGCATCTACGAAATAGTCAGTCGCTAATTTCTCGCCGGTTTTGTGTAATACATCAGGGATCGACAGGGCCGCTAATCGTCGAATATCAGAATTAAGGCTATGCAGGGATTTTTTTCCCCGCCTTTTATTCTTTATCTTGATGCAGTGCTTGTCAGCGAAAGCCTTCCCTCCAAACCTCTTCTGAAGCGTTGACGTTAGCCTAGAAAGGGAGGTTGTAACTTCCTCTCCATAGTCCCAGAGCACGTTTGCGGTTTTCTTTTCTAGCACATTTCGGAGATAAGTCAGTTCCTGTTGTCGGTTCCAGCGGTTATGCTCAGCACAGTTTCGCAACTGGGCCCAGAATGTTTCAAAGGACGTTACTCCATCAAATTTTGTGTGTTTTAATACACGGCGAGACCGACGTGTTTTTCCTACTTTCTCCGTTTCGCTATCCGACTCGGAAGACGAACTGCTTTCTTCGGTACCACTGCTATCTACGGCGGTAGCTCCAGATCTTTCTTTCTGTCCCGTCTACGTTGTGACTCTTTGTTTGATGTACCTTTCTTCTTGGCTGACAACAACTCTCGTTTGTCGGTACCAGAGCTTCCTTTCTTGGGGTTCGATGCAGAAGATGCGGTATCCTTTGAGCCCATGCTACGCCTATACGGGCTGTGCGAGGTACGGGCAGCATCAGGTAATTTTTCTGCTTTTTTCGAGGACCGTGGCAGTGATCCGCTCTTTTCGGGTGAATTCAGGCAAGAACAATCATTGCCCTTTTTAGGGGTTTTGGCGGTAGCTTTTTTTAATGGGCGATGCGACGAAAATTTTTGTCAGGTGGCCTGGGCGTGAAAAAACTCTCAACATGCAACATAAAAGTTTAAAAAAACTAAAGCAACTTTATTAACAGCAACGAACAAAACTAAGCGAAGCTAAACAGTTTTCAGTACCGTCCCACGACAAGATAGACAGATGGACAGACGGACAAACAGAAGAAAAGCACAATACGCGCCTAAACAACTAACGTCCGCCCAATAGGGGCTAGAAAACTGCCAGCACGAAACACTGGACTCGCCTCCTTGTACAAAACATTTCCTCTAATCTAATACTACTTTTATTCTATTCAGCACAACACAACGAGGCTCAACTCTGCCTCCTAGACATTAGGTCTTAAGCCTTCACGGCTGCCTAAACTTTAGAAAAAAACAACAAAACTGCGCTAGCCACGTGCTAACGTGCTGCTTCTTGCGGCAGTCAGACGACGAATAAGAGACCTACACAGTCGCACGGGCTCGCTGCTTAGCAGATCTCATCACGTAATCGCCACGGACAACGGGTGCAGTTCGCACGACCGGGACATCCGTCGCCGCCTAAGAAGATGCTCGGAGTCTCCGACATCTTCATCCCGACCGGAGTAAGCAGAGTCCCTTGGGTGGGAACGCATAGCCTGCTAGGGTGGTCTACTCCACCAGATGTGGTCCTATGCTGGAGAGAAAGTCCGCCGCTGTCTTACTCTTTCCCTCCCTATACTAAGAGATGACGTCGAACTCTGATAAGGCCAAGGTCCACCTCATCAGCTTGGCACTACGTGGAGAAGCCTGAGTTAAAAAGGTCAACGGGTTATGATCTGGCAACACCGTGACCGGGCAACCAAAAACCCAACGTTGGAATTTTTGAAGAACCCATATTGCTGCATAAGTCTCCTTCTCCACTGTAGACCATTTGCCCTGGATGGGGCTAAGTTTAACACTTGCAAAAGCCACCGGCCTTGGTTGATTTTGTTTATCTGGTTCAGTTACCGCTGCGGCGACTGCATAGTCGCTCGCATCAACGCAAATTGTAAACGACTTGTTACAGTTCATTATTGCCAGAGAAGCGAAAGTTGCTTTGATCAACAAAGTCTTCAGGCGGTCAAAGACCTGTTGTTCCTTAGCTTCCCAAATTACCTTATTGGGTGGTCCGTTCTTGGTAAATTCTGACAAATAATAAGCTTGTTGCGCAAAGTCAGGAATAAATTCCCTAAAAAAGAAGAAGAAACCAAGTATTTGCCTAACTTGTTTTTTGTTAACGGGTACTGACACGTTCTCTACAGTGCAGCTGTCTTGTCTGTATCGACCCTTCGAGAACCGGATCTAATGATCTGTTTCACGAAAAGTACCTCGCTCAACGGGGAGTTACACTTTTGGAGGTTCAAACTAAATTTCGACTGACGTATCTGTTGTAAAAATTGTTCTATATGTTTCAGATGATGGCGCCAGTTTTTTTGAAAAAATAACTGACACGCCATCAACAAATGATGCAGTGAATTTACGGATGGGCTGCAGAACCTGCTGCACCGCCCGCACGAAAGTACTACCACTAGATCTCATTCCAAATGGTGTACGCGTAAATTCAAACGGTCCGAACTTACAAGTAAATGCGGTAAGCCAACGATCTTTTTCACGGACCGCTGTTTGATAATACCCTTTGTGGCATCAAAGGTACCTATGAAACGGGCCTTAGCCTACCGACCTCTTGCACAATGTCTGCGACATCGGAGAGTGGGTAAACATCGGCTACAGTGTGTCGATTTACATAACGGTAATTAACTGCTAAACGTACTCCTCCCTTCCCATCCTTCCCCTTTAGGACACAGACCACTGGGCTAGTTATTGGGCTGTTGGAATTACGAATTAAGCTTTGTTTTTCTGGATCACTAAGTTGTTTTCGAACTTTATTTTTGAGTTTGAGGTTATCTTGTATGGCAATCATCGTTTCGGCACGAAACGGTCTAATAAAGGAATCGCGTGTTCAGATAACCGACAAAACCCTGGGACGTCCGAAAAATAGTCTGCATACTTGTCCAACAGTGAAAGTAATTCCGCCTTTTGTTGTGGTTTTAGTTGAGCTAGTTTGGACTTTTGAATGCGTTTACTTGAAAGTTCATCATTCGTGTTCATCGATGTGGTTTCAGGCACTATCACCTGACCAAAATCTGAGCCTTTCTCGTATATTATAGCGCTGTTGCAATTTGCTGTTATGCTCGAAGTAACATTGCGCGATACTTTACATGCTCAACAATTTCCGATCTGGATGTGGCGTATCAGTGAAACAATGTTTCTCAATATGCTCTGAAGTACGTTGTTTCCTCACGGTTGATGGTGTACGGCGGAAGCTAGTTGAAACATCTCTTTGACCGTCACTGTCTTCTTCCCCATCGCTTTCGGTTTTTTCTCTGTCATCATGACCCGAATATGCTTATTAGAGTCTTCTGTGCGCCGTCTGTAGTCTTTTTTTTATCAATCTCTTACGTCGATCATCCTTTGGCAATACTGTAGTAACATACCGATTCTCAGTAGCTACCGATGCAGATCGTCTTTTTGCGGGCTTAGTCGGTGACAAAGCTCGACGAGGCGATGCTACTTTTTTTATAGGAAAAAGGGACAGACTCACTGTCCGAAACTCTCCATGTCATGTTCCGTTCATCGTCTGAGTTTTCCTTTGCCGGCGAGTTCCGACTCTCACGACGATATCTTCTTTCTTTCTTCATGCACCCCGCCAGTCTTTTATTTTCTTTTTCATCACGTCTGCAGTTGGCAGTATTCGATGGCCCATCCCCGAAAACCCCTCTATAGGCGCAAAAATCTCGCAAAAATCTTTTACGCAAACCGGGTTATAGCCAGTTTTGTTTCAAATTTCGTTGCCATGGCAACGGGAGTCAACCGGGGGCAAATATAAATGTCACCGTTAATTAGGCCGTCTCCGAATGCCATATCCTAGAATCAAAAATTACGACTATATCTTGCACACAACCAAAGTTATGACAGTTGAAATAATTTTTAAATTTTCCCCTTAGCTCTATTGTAATTTTTTCGAATTTTTTGAATAAATAAGTAAAAAATAAAATTTTTATTTTACAACAATAAAAATGCACTTTCTGGTACAGAATAGCGTCATTTGACGTATTAAGCGTAAAAATCGGTCTAACGGACTCTCCTGTAGGCGAGTTCAAGTACCAAAAAGTGTAGTATATTTCGAACAAGAGGGGTGTATATTTCACCCATACGGGGATCAAAAACCCCTGGGCGGATTAAGCCCAAATTTTGTTTTTTTTTGCTAGGCGTTTACGACACAATCACGCCATTTAAATTTGGTGACGATCAGTTTAGGGGTTTTGGGTTGGTTGAGGGTCAAAGTTTGCCTTTTCTCATATACTTTGAAGGTCGTCCTTACAACACTTACACTATCGTGTGAGGTGTGATGTGGCGCCTCAAATTTTGGACGCACGGACGTTGACACAAAATAAAAAAAAGAAAAAGAAAAAAAGAAAGAGTAAGAAAAAAGAAAGGGAAAAGGAAAGTAGAAAAAAGAAAAGAAAGAGAAAGTAAAAGGTAAGGGAAAGAAAACGGGGAAGGGAAGATAATGGGGAGGAAAAGAAAAGGAAAAGGGAAAAAGGAAAAAAGAAAAACGGAAAAAAAAAAGAAAGTAAAGAAAAAAGGGTAAAAAAGGAAAAGGGGAAGGAAAGGGAAAGGAAAAGTGGAAAAGGAAGAAAATTGGAAACGGGAAAGCGGAAGGAAAAGGGGAAGGAAAAAGGGAAAGGAATGGAAAGAAAAAGGAAAAAAAAGGGAAAGTGGAAGGGAAAGGGAAAAGAAAGGGGAAAAGGAAGAGGAAGGAAAAAGCGAAGGAAAACGGGAAAGGATAAAATTTTTAGATTTCGTTTATTGGTCGTAACTCGGTTGCTAATTAATGTAATTGCACGCCATTATACCAGCCGTATGTAGTAGTTGTTGTAGTTGTAGTAAAAACTACCAGACTATAGTAACCTTCCAAATTTTAATACAACTGCAAATATTATATATAGAAAATGCAAACAATTTATTTAATGTTGTATAAGCGCTGACGTAAAACGGCAAAAATCAAAAAGTATAGGCAAGAACATTATGCATTAGCTTAAGCAGTTGAATTTGGTTATTAAAACATATAAAATGTCTAAGCTGATACATTATTTCGTGCTTGTCCTTTTTTGTTACTGTTTTAAAGCTTTGCTTTCTGGCACGAGCTATATGTACTATAATAGATTTCCAAAATCCATTTTATTGTAGGCAATTTTATGTTTTCGTAGACAAACAGATCTTCACATACATGTACGAATTGTACACGTTGCGATAACACACTTGTGCTATCAGAGTTATGGCACTTCTGTACTTTGCAACACCAGTGCTGTCGAATTAGGTGCAAATTTACGTGCTGCGAGGTAAATGTAATACGTTATAAACGTGACGAAGATTATACAGTTGTCTATATACATCAGTAAAAGAGTAAACTGTTGACAACATAACGTCAGAAAAGTCCCGTGAAGCAACAAAAGGGTCGTGACACAATGAAATTATGTCGTATTTTTTTGATTTCACGACGACTTCAACATGAAGAGCTAGTAACGTCGTCACGTCATATTTGACGAGCGCTTCCAGAGTCGCAACGTACCTTCTAAGCACCGACGCCGTGCCGTGGGACCAAAACCCAAGGCCAAGTAATTGAAAATCGCCACGTGTGACTACGACGTGAACTACATCTATACTCCACTTAGCAAATGCGGAGGATATTGCGCTGGCATTTGTCAGGTTTTCACCACAATGAGAGCCGTCAGATGAAATGTACAAAATAATGTCATTTTCTTGCGTGTTGCTATGAAACATTTTTGATACAGCGTCACTGTTGCACCGACCAAAAACGGCAATTCTTTGTACACTGTTGTTTTGGGATTTAATGCTGCGTAGCGACGGCAATATGGAAGCCAATGAATTGTCTTTGACAACCACACAGTGAGCATGGTCTTTACCTAAATGCACATCAATCGAAAAAATACAGCTTTAATTAACACTCTGATAATGTAAGTTTAACGGACAATCAGAAAAAAAGTTGTCCCACAAAGCGTTCTAAAATTTGTTTTGCAAAAACTAAAAAAATTAAGCGACATTTTATAAGCATATTTTGCGTTTAAATCTAATCAACAATGCAAAGTGTCATTCGACTGTCTTTCAGTTTGACATACTACACGCTCTCACTCACGGAAAATGTTACTAGAGTGTAAAACATCGATATCTTTAAAAGAGGGGTGTTAGTTTGGACTGAGATTGGCTGTGACATCATATATACGTCGTCAATATGGTGACGCATCGTCAGCATCATTATAGCTAGCGTTGTATATCGAGGTCGCAGGCTAAGCTGAGTTAAAGCCCAAAGGGCCGAAAATTAAGGTTGCAGGCGGAAATCGAGGCGGCAAACCGAGTTAAAGCCCGAAAAGCCGAAAATGGAAGCAGCAGGCCGATAACATCGCAAAGACCGAGCGGATAGGAAACGTAGCAACAGAAAGCGTAGCGACCTCTCTACTTTTTTATAATATATGTAAAAAATACCAGTTTAAAACTATGTGTAAGGACGATGTGATAATAATATCAGTTTTCTAAAACAACAAAAATCATTTGGGTAATATTATAGATGGGGCTATTCATATGGCGTCCTTACAAGCTGACTTTAGATGGTAATGAGATCCGGTTTTAAACCTCTTTACGATGACCATGGAAAACTTGTATCTGACAATGCCGCTAAAGCCAACTTACTTAATTACTACTTTGCTTCGGTTTGCACCGACGATAATGGTTGTATGCCCACTGTGTGTCACCGTGTTGATTCCACGTGTTTTCTGAGTGATATCTCATTTACTGCGAACAATGTTGAAGCTGTCATTAAGCGGCTTAAGAGTAATTTAAGCAGTGGGCATGATGAATTACCGCCTTTGCTCTTTAAAAAGCTTAGCTTGGTGATTGCCCAACTTTTGGCTATTCTTTACCATCAACTATTTTTTGTCTCATTTATACCTCCCAAATGGAAAGAAAACATGCAGTTATTACTCCCGTATTTAAAAAAAGGTCTCTCCTCTTTCGTTTCTAACTATAGGCCTATATCATTAACATGTGTAACTAGCAAGATTATGGAGAGGATCATATCCGATCAGATGCTCAGTTACTTTCTTTCTAATAGACTCATAAACGAAGCACAACATAGGTTCTTAAGTGGCCTATCCACAACTACCAACCTACTTCACTGTGTTAATGACTGGTCATTAACATTACAGAACCGTCATGGTGTCACTATTGTTTACATAGACCTAGCCAAAGCGTTCGACACTGTGTCGCACGAAAAATTACTTTACCGTCTTCATTGTTATGGTATTAGTGGCAACCTTTTACAATGGCTGCGAAATTTTTTTACTGGCCGTACCCACTGTACCCGGGTCGGCAACTGCATTTCAGAAATATGTAATTTGCTTAGTGGAGTCATTCAGGGAAGTAATATTGGTCCTTTACATTACTGTTTACCTGCTTTATCAATGAACTGGCTGAAAATTCTTGGACCAATGCTTGTTACTGCAAAATTTGAAAGTATACGCTAAAGTGTTATCTACTATTCTGCCGTGATATTCCAAAACACAGTAACTGGGAATAAGTCGATTTTGAAAAAAATGTAAAAAGAAGTGTTTTAACTAATATATCTGAAACTATTTACGCTAACCCAAAATAACTTTTATTATAACATATATACTAGACAGTTGTTTAGTACATATTATCATTATTGCTCTCATTTGCTTTATAAATTTTTACAAAATCAAAATGTACTACAACTGTGTTTTGACTTGACATTTGGTCTGTGTATTGTTTCAGTAATAGCAAGCCAAAACACAGTAAATGTCATATGCAGTTGTACTTGCGCATCATATTCGATGCAAAAAAATCTTTATGGTAAAGCAAGAAAGCCTAGCTGTCGCTAGGGAAGACGCGCTACAGCCTATACAGTTTCTATTGCAGTAATGGCCTTCAAGGTCATCCAAGGTCAATAATTTTCGTCTTATCTGAAAATGTGTATGCCATTTTCTATTAGTGATTAATAGTAACCCTGGCCCTATCTTTTACCGTTTCCGAGATATGGCCAGTTTTCCGTTAAAAACGCACATTTTACCCTTCCATTTAAGCCAAAATTTAAAAATGTTTTCTTTGCGCTGCATTCGCCAAATTTTGTAATTTTAAAAAGCATCGACAACAGGTTAACTAACTACTAATGCAAAAGGTTATCCCCTAAGACCTAAAGCTTAGCCACAATACATCCGTGACGAACGGACGGACAGATGGACGCCAACCGTACTATAGACGCCTACAGTATAGCCGTAGCGAATGAAAAACTTTAACTGGCGCTAACTATTGCAAGTTTGAAAATAATTGCATTGTTTAGTGAAATTTTTAATAGGTTTGTATGCAGGTTTAATAAATGCTGGCGATGAAGTTAGACCTTACATAGGCTTTCCTTGGAAACATAATTTCGTGTGGCACTGGCCTTGAAGATTATACGGATAGGCCTATTGATTATTGAGCGTAGTAGGCCTACAAATTGTGTGTTTAAATATGTTTCTAAAATAGGCATATACAAATTATTCTTTTTCGTACAGTATCTTAACCGACAACATTTTTAACCTGCACGTTGATCAAGCTCAAATAATTTAAAGGCTAGTTAAGATTAACTTATTTCAGTAAAAAAGTTACGTCTAAAATGTAAATAACTCTTTATGAGAACGCATCTCATGTTACGACTATTTGACTTTATTAAATTATGTAATTTAACTGACTATATATTTGCAGACTGTAACAAAACTGAGTGATGCAGTCAAGGGAGGTGCCAGGGAGAAGGAAGGGGATGCTCTAGCCCCTTTCCCGTTAGGGAAGGTCTGCCTTCCGTCGGGTAATTTCAGTATTTTCGTCGGTGACAGGATCGGAAAAAATCCGTACGTTTTAGGGTTCCAATGCACCAAACCACGGGAGGAGAACTCAGGAGTCACAACGCTACTCCAGAACCATATTCAGCTGATTACAGGCGGATTTTCTTTCTAATTCCCACGCCACTTGACTCCTATGGTGTCGAGCTCGCCAACGGCATTAGAAGTTTAAAACGTCAGAAGAGCAGAATGTTGCAACAGAAACTTCGAGTTTTTGACAGAAAACATGACGGTGTAAAATTTTCATTTTTTCCGTAATTTTTTTAAATGCGAATTTTTTTATCTCCGATTTGCAGCTTCTGCGAAACGGTTTTGCTCAGGTTTGTATTTTTGGAAAGCATTTTACGACAAGAAAAAAATTTGTCAACTGACAAAAGTCCTCCTATCACGAATTTACTGTTTTTGGTCTCAAGCTCTTTGTCTTGTCGAAAAAACTCTGTAAGCGCCAATGGTAACCATATAGTTCCCGCTAATTTGTTTGCGCTCGTGAGATACACCCTCCCCATTTACCAACTCTGCTCAACGCCTGCAGCATCTAGTTCTCGCGAAAATATTGGCGCATATACGCACCTGGACTTCTGCCTCCTTTGAAAAATTTACCGTGGGTGCTTTCTGCCTATGTCAAGTCTTCTGTAGACCCCACTAGACAACTTTCCACAGATCCCTGCACTACTTTCCCTTTTTTAAATTCTGAAGGTAAAATATCTCAGCACCCCCGTCACAAAAATACTGCTTCCGCTTCAGGATGACACGGACCCCTAGCGCCACCACTGTATACTGAGGTGTAAATAAACACACACATTACGGTTTATTATGCAAGTAGTAGATGACGTAGATACTGCGTTTTGTCCTGACAGACAGTACTAAAAACTAAATCACTAGTGAACGTGTTAAACCAAAACACAGTACTGGGTTTTGGCTTGACATTTGTCGTTTGTTTGGAAAGTTACTGTGTTTTGGCATTCTCGTATTTCAGAAACAAATAGCGAGAATGTCACGATATTTTGTCACACAGTAGCTGAGACAGACCTAAGATGCATGGCATTATTATCCCGATTTCGATCAAAATTCAAGTTACTGTGTTTTAGATTGTCACGGCAGTATTGACATTGACTGTTTTCAGTTCGCTCTTGATCGTATAACTGCATGGTGCAATGATTGGCAGTTGCAAATCGCAGTTAATAAGTGTAGCATTCTGAAAATTGGTTCTACCACTCTCAGCACTGATTTTCTAATTGATGGTAATGCACTTCCCGCTGTTAGTAAAGTCAAAGACCTTGGTATTACTTTCGACGAAAATTTGTCAGCTACATCTCATGTTATGTCTGTGGTTTTTACTGCCAATCAGCGTGTTAATTTGTTATTGCGTTTATTTCTCACTCGTAATAGATCTGTGCTCGTTAAAGCTTATATTGCATACGTTTGGCCCATTCTAGAATATGGCGCTGTGGTTTGGTCACCTTACAAGACTGGCGATATATCCTGCATTGAACAAGTCCAGCGGTCATTCACCAAGCGTCTCACAGGCTTAAAAAATGTTGCTTATCGCGACCGGTCGGCTGTTACTAATCTTGAAACCCTTGAATCCCGGCGACTTTATGCAGACTTAGTAATGTGTTACAAAATCGTTTTTAGACTAATTAATGTTGACTTTCGCACATTTTTTCGTCTTGCGCCCTCAAACAACGCTCGTGGTCACCGTTATAAATTGTTTGTGGAGCAGTCAACCCATAATGAGCGTTATTATTTTTTTAGTAGGCGTGTGGTTAATGTATGAAACCGTTTACCATTTGATACTGATTTTTCTTTCCTTGTTAGGTTTAAAGCTGCTTTGAAACGTACTAATTTGTCGAAGTTTTTAACCTATTGTACTGATTAAGATAGTTGTCGGTGCTTCGTAAGGAGTCTTTCTGTCCTTGCCTGACATTGTAATTGTATTTGTACCTGTGTTTAGCTTCTGGTCTTGAATGTCAGTGCTAAACTAATAAATAATGACTAACAGTCTAAAGCCTATTTCATTTGATGTTATTTGTCGTATTAGGCCTACTTGCCCAATGGTTACTGATAAGCGTAGCAGCCGAAATGTTTCTGTTATGGCTTAACTAATGGTAACAAAAAAGCGAATATATGACCCTGTGCCGACACAATATTCAGCTAACCGCGCACTCATATTTTTACAAACTGTCCAGCTGTACAGCACAAAGCTAACCCTGACATTAAACATTTTAAAGCTAAAAAACGGTGTAGCAGCTACTGTGCCATGAAAAACATTTACATTAATTTTGGATTTTCATGCTTTGTTGCTTGAGTTAATTATGAACGCGTATAGAATGCACAGATAGATGGCCAAATAATAAAGTAATGAGACATCGTTGACGTCTAATAAAAACGTAAACTTATTCGTGTGCTTGCCACTTATAACCATTGTGGCCCGCCATAGCCAAGGGCCGCCATAATCACAATCCCATAGACAACCATGGCCGCCATAGCCAGAAGCCACCATAGTTAGGGTTAGAACCCCACATTCCTATCGGCTTCCCATAGAAGCTATCCAGCAGCTATCTATGGCAGTTGTCCAAAATTTGCATTGCAACATTCAGTAAAAGGCCGAATCTCCGCTTGAGGAAAGGGGTGGCAGTAGGAAGAACTTGACAGTTCGGAAACACATGACCTTGACAAGGCAAGGTCAAGGTCAAAATCAAAGGTCAAGGTCAAGGTCGTCACGTGACATATCTAGGCCAAAGTCGAGATCTGAAGCCATAAAGTATTTTGTGACATATCTAGGTCAAGGTCAAGGTTAAGGTCAAAAGTCATCAAGTACATTTTTGACATATCCAGGCCAAAGCCAAGGTCTAAAGCCATAAAGTATTTTTTCGCAGGTCAAGCTCAAGTCAAGGTCAAGGTCAAGATCAAAAATCAAAGTCGTCGAATGCATTTGGTGGTAGATCAATGACTCACACCAGACCTACAAGTAGCCTACAGTAGCTTATTATTAGTGTCTAAATTAGGCTTTAGGTCTAAATATCAACTAAGAATATTTATACTATAAATTATTTTTTTTCATTAATCACATTAATTCGATATTAAGCCTTAACACTTAGTTTCCGACTCATCGACATTAAACTCCCACCCTGTAGTGCGCGACGAAGGACCAAAGGGCGGTCGTTCGTATACATACTGTAACAGTTTA
>Ga0209454_1000298_pt1 | contig 26486 bp, 15 predicted proteins | sample WorMetHERISLAND1_2_FD_187400 | JGI IMG/M metagenome (GOLD analysis project Ga0209454, IMG submission 187400) | Marine gutless worms symbiont microbial communities from Max Planck institute for Marine Microbiology, Germany - Olavius geniculatus... | ecosystem: Host-associated > Annelida >... | reverse complement strand
GGCGTAAGGAGCGTAGGCCCCTATCAGAAATTTTGGGGAGGTATGAAATTAGTTTATTAACCATTCTGGCGTCATTACTTCTTTAAGTTTATTTGGCCTGTTGGGGGGGTAGTGTAGACATAGGCTTACCAATATATCTCCCGTCGCTGTAGGGAACATTTTGTTGGATATCGAGGGTTGGAGGCAGGACATGAGAACATTTTAGAACAACCTGACTTAACATCTTTTAGTTTAATCTTGTGTAGTTTAACTGTTATTGTTTACTTCTTTTTGTGCTATAGTTATCATTTAACCGTAGATCAAGCTACAGCCTGCGTGCTGCTACGCATCAGTTTTAGCAGCTTCTAAAACTTTTTGTTGTCACATTCAGCAATCACTAATTCGTAGGCCTATGCCTAGAGGCGTCATCGCTGAAAGCGTCAAGTCACGCATGCTACTATTGCAGCAGACGTTACCGTGATGTGGTTTCTCCGTCGGTTACCGTCTGTTACATTCATGCGCCTTCGACGAAAATGGTCCGCCATTTTGCACAGACTGTCTTTAACATTGGGTGAGGTCAAGTTTTGCTGAGACTTTAGTCTAAGACTAAAGTCTTGACTAGACTTTGGTCTAAGACCAAAGTCAAGACCAAAATCAAAATTAAATCAGCTGGCAATTTTAATGTCAAAACAATACAATTAAGGCTTAGTTTGACCAAACGGACGTCCCAGTTCGTTATTTGAGCGAAATGTTTACTTTTTGACCAGTAAAATAACGTGCGAAGTCCGGTAACTAATAGGCATTTTGTTACTATCTACCGGCCCGGCCAAAGTCAAGACTAAAGTCAAGCCCAGCTCGTAGTTAAGCCCAAAGTCAAGACTTTAGTTTTAGACTAAAGTCTTAGCGAAACTTGACCTCACCCAATTGTTTTACACCGAAGCCCGTTTTTGTGGCAATTTGAGGATGCTGTTTGCCTGTAATAGTCGAGTTACTGTATTCTTTGTAAGCTTCGACGTAGGCTAATAAGATTGAATATATGTGCAACCGGTAAATTTTCTATATAGTCACACTGCGTTTTTAGCCGACCGTACTTAAGTCACGGTCGAGCTTTTCGTACGGTTGTCGTCCGTCCGCAGGCTTGCCGTGGATATGAAATTTCCCATCCATATCCATATCCATATTCACAGATTTTCCGTGGATATCCATGGATATATCCATATCCACAGACGTCTATCCCGCGTACATATAGCCCGCATTTTTTTGCCAAACACAACAATGCAAAAGTGTCCACTTTCTCCCTCCCCAAAAAACCATGATGCAGACATGTCTCTCCTGAATTGTTGAAAAAGTAATAAAAGTAAAAATAAACATGCATTTGCATTAAAATATGATCTTAGTTAAGTATGTCCCAACTTTCATGAAAATCTACATAATTTCATTGAGGCTGTTTTTGACCAATCGTTAGGTCGGGCCTTGGGTACGATAGATCGCCTGTCTGTCGTCTCTCTGTCCTTCACGCATGTATTGTGGCTAAACGGTAGGCCCCATATACGTTCAAGGAAGTCGATAACGGTACAGATGGATAGGGCGATGGCAAATTCTTATAGGCTGTCAAAAGTAATTATGTCTCTATATGCAGCGGTTTGGCCGCAATGTTGAATGCAATTTTGCCTGCAGCCGTCACGCACGTGCGCCGAAATACCGCGTCGTATTTTAGTATTTATTCTAGAATTCGATATAGCAACGTCACCATAGTGTGTATGGGACTGCAGTCACTCTTGAAAATAGCTTTCGCGACCCGAAGTCAAACGGTGGCCTTAGGTTATAGGCGGTACGGTCGGCGCACCCCAGCAACTGCTGTGATTCTGGTTTTCTTAGACGCACGTTGCATTTATGTACGCCTACAGGTGCAGGGCGGAGTGGACGCTTTTGACCGACATTGGTTTGTGGATAGACCTTCTGTTGCCCAACCAACAGTATTAAAGCACCGCAGATTAAGATCTGTTGCTGCTATAATGCTAATAAATTAATTTAGGCTAACTAAATAATGACATGCTGATGACAGTGACTAGCCTATTTATTTGACTGAGTATCATAAATAAACGAGAAAATGAAAAGTAAGAACAACAGACGGGAACTTTATAGAGAGACAAAGCATATAAGTAATCAATTTAATTAGCAGATGCGCCAGCAAAATATCCAATTATCCACGGATAGATCCACAGGATGGCTAAAGTCTAATATCCACACATGGATATATCCATGGATATATCCATGGATATATCCCAATTATCCATGGATATCCATATATCCACGGCAAGTTTGTCCGCCCGTCTTTATTGTTGTCGTCGTTTTCGTTTGTCACGGATGTATTGTGGCTAAGCGGTGCGAGATAGGGCTTAGGTTGCAGTTGATCACTAATAAGATGTCGCATAGGCTATTGGCGTTTAATTGACATGTAAATCGTTGACCTTGGGTGACCGTGAAGCGGCATAACGCAGTATGGTATGCCAATCAGGTGGTATTGTGCCTAAACGGTAAGTCCTATGGCCCTGGGATCGGCGATGGTGGCATCAGACAGGGCGACTTTCTGTATGCTAGGCTGGCAATAGTAACGAAGTCTTTATCTGCAGTGGTTTGGACGCAATTTTTAATGGAAGGTTTCAAGGTATAATTGGTCGTATCTCGGAAACTGTGAGAGATAGGGCCAAAGTCAGTGTCGTAACAATAAGTTGTGCAAGTTGTGCAGTGCACAAGGCCCCCGGCGTTCAAGGGCTCCCAATTGCCTGGGCCGTAATTAGTGATTGCAATCCCGGGATTAAATTTTCAATTCCGGGATCCGGGATTAGGCTCACAGATTGGTCGTCGTATTGGTATCCCCAATGGACTTATTTCATGCATATGATGTAGAATCCAAACTGCAGGAAGTGATAATGACTGTCAGAATACGAATTACAGTGCACAGCAAAGAGTGCAACTCTAGCGCACATAAATATTTTATTCACCAGACTGCTAAAATTCTTATTTCTATCATTTAACACACGAAAAAAGTACGATAATTAATTTTGTAATCCCGTAATCCCGGGATTGGGACGCCGCCAATCCCGGGATTCGGGATTGGCGAAAACGGTCGGGATCCCGGGATTGCAATCGCTAGCCGTAATTGCGCCTCTGTAAATGCTGCCTACCATGCGCATCGCAAATTAATAATTACAACTAGGCTTTTGTTAGCCTATCAAGTCAGCGATAGCGACAGCTAAGACTGCGGTTAAAAAGTTGCAGCTGAAAGTAAAACGATACATCGATTCGAAAAAAACGGTTTTCATATCGAACCTAAAATACTTGTTTGGCACAACCCTAAACCAAGTTTTGGTTTTAATATTCTATGGTTGCCGTCAAATGTAAACATAAATTGTCCAATTTGTGAAAAATAAGGCCAGTGCAGAAAGAATGCATTGAGCAAGCTGTTGTTGTTTTCGAACCTTATAGAGCTGGCTTGTTGTTTGTTTAACTTTTGACGTTTCTGCAATGGCTGACCAGCCTTCCAAGAGACTGCGCACGAATGGCAAAACAGCCGGGTCTCGCAGCTCTGCGGCAAAGAATAGTGACTCTGCCACAAGCTCGTCGTTTTGTGAGAACTCTGCACATTGTCGGGATGATAACAGCATGTCTAGAAATGAGGTGAAGAGTAAGCAGGCAACACTGGATCGATACTGGTCGAAAAAACCTGAGAGTAAAATAGAAACCACCAGTATGCCAAAGACGGATGAGAATGCGGTAGTGCAGGTAGGGTCAGAGACGTTGGAATACGAGTCAAGCCTTGCTCAGAATGTGGAGGTTGATTGGAGCCAAGCTTCTAGTGATGATGTGTTATTAGACACGGTGCCAGAAACACCACCAGATGTATTAGCTGCAGATACTAATGCAGTACCGCTAGTGAATGATGAGTCATATTCAGCTGCTGCATCTGAAAGCAGTGCTACTGATAACTTGTCCACTGCAGTGTCCGATGATTCTTCACCCAAACATTTAGAGCTTGGTACTAGCTTTGATGAATTGATAGCCGCCTGCGAAAATTGTCGTGATTTGCCCCCATTGTGTCCTTCTGCCAGTCACACTGTTCTGTTTGTACCAGATACAGCAGATGAACAGTGCATTCGTATTCCGAAGCCAAGTCCTTCCGATGTTAATCTGGAGGAAGCCCGATGGGACAACCACCATGTGCGGCTGCCATATTCACCACAGAATAAACTTCTCGTAAACAGTATTGTAGTAAGTCGATGGGAAAAGATTGTGTCCAGTCTCAGTGCAGCAGAATGGAACAGCTCGCATGACATTGAAAAAGCCATCCTCAGCTATAATAAGTACAAGTGGGATTTCATGGAACTGCATCGTTATTTTGAAGGATTGACGGAAGAGGAGCACGATCTTTTCTTCAGTCAGACATTGCCAAAGATGGCAGAGTTGGCCATGAGTTTGCCATCTGTCTGTACACAGGCAATTCCTTTGCTGAGAAAACAGAATGCAGGAAGCATAAGCATGTCACAGCAGCAGGCAGCATGCTTGCTTGCAAATGCCTTTTTCTGCACATTTCCATCTCGGAACACGAACTTTGGATCGGATGATAGCATACCACGTTTGCCACCTATTAACTTCAACAGTTTGTATCGTCGAGCATCTCCCCGTAGCTGTCATGCTCGCCATGCCAAGCTGAATTGCCTGCTGCATTACTTCAGTCGGGTTACTACCAGTATGCCTCGAGGAACTATGACTTTCAGGCGTCAGGTATATTGCTCGTAGCATGTGTTTTTTCTAGGCAGTTGCATCCAGTTTCGAACATTTGAGAGTAAATTCATTTTTATTTAGTTGGTTCAGTGGTTATAAAAGTTTACATAGTGTTTTTAATGCTGTTTAGCTGAGAATCAGGCAGTAACATGAATGGATGAGTGCTACAAGATATAGGGAAATGTGCTTGGTTACCTTTACACTTGTGCCAGTTTAATATTATTAGTGTTATTATTTTTAGTACTGTATAGTCAGTTATCACTATGCCTCATATTTTTGTTTGTTGTAATCTCCTGCTTATGGGCATTAGACAACATTTAAAAAGGTCTGGTCATTGGTAAAACAGTACTTGAATCCGGGAACCGGGATGCATAGTTGAAGCACTGCTTACACTGATATTAGGTACAGTTACAGCAAAACCAAATGTACGTAGAATTTATTGTAATGCAGCCAGTAAAATGATGTGCTTTTGACCTGATCAGTAGAACGTGTTATGATAGGTGCTTGAAAGTAGTCCTGACTGGGCCAACTCCACTGCACAGCTACAGAAGTTACTGGTCACAGCAAACGGAACGATCGAAGACAACGGTACTGGCATGCTGCAGGTTGACTTTGCCAACAAGTTTGTCGGCGGTGGGGTGCTGGAAGACGGCTGCGTTCAGGAGGAGATCAGATTTGTCATCGCTCCGGAGCTGATTGTTTCTCGATTGATCACTGAGGAGTTGGACCCCAATGAGAGTCTACTCATCACGGGCTGCGAACGCTTCAGTAACTACAGTGGCTATGGCAGGTCAACCCATTGGCTGTCGGACCACCGCGACAGCAACACACGCGACAGCTGGGGTCGCCTTGGTACAGAAATTGTGGCGATCGATGCCAAAGTGTGTCGTAACCTCTCATCGCAGCTGCTCGACCATGCCTTACTGCGTGAACTCAATAAAGCATACTGTGGTTTCTGCTGTGAAAGTGATGCACGTTGTCCTGTTGCCACTGGGAACTGGGGTTGTGGAGCTTTTGGTGGCGATCTTCGACTCAAAGCACTTTTGCAGCTGATGGCGGCAGCCGAAGCTAACAGACCTATCTGCTATTTTACATTTGGCGATGACACCCTGTGTCGCGAAATGTTCCAGGTCTGGGAATCGGCGTCGTCTGCCCGCTGCACCATCAGTAAATTGTGGACATACATTCTCGAAGCCGCGGAACAATTGCACACAAAGAAAGGTGGCGACTCGAGTTACATCTATCATTACATTATCGACAGATGCAGATTGAGCCTGGACAACGACGGCTGAAAAATGAAAACTAATGAAGTTTTTGCTATGTTTCTTGTACAATTACAGACAATTTTTGTGGTTATCAAAGAGGTCAAACTCGGATGCACCATATTTTTGCCCTGGTTCTGGCATTTCTGTCACTGTCCAGCTCCTGCAGCTTTTTGGCCAGATATGGCAAATTTCATCACCACTGCACTATGTGTATAGTATTTTTGGCTAAAATAATCAAACTGGCCTAACTTGTCATTATTGGCGTGATTTGATGTTTTTATTACACTCTCATTAGGAGATGACCAAATATGCTCTTCGAATTACAGTTTTTGAAACCACCAGCTTTTAAATGCACTTTTCAGAATCTTTCACTGGTCCTGGCCCTTTGAGAGGATATACCAGAACTTTTTGGATGCTTATCCATGATGTTTTTCTCAGGCATCCTATCTGCCTTGTTATGTGTTCATTTCTTTAGCATCTCTCAGTATAGTATGTTGTATATGAAGCAGTACAGGCTAAGGAACTGTTTTTTTGTTTGTGAAACTGAATTGTTGCATTCTATTTATTTGGATTAATTGTGTGCATAGTTGAAGGTTTATGTACACCAAAACTAACATACATTTTATCCATTTTCCTAAAAGTGCATAATTTTATTATAATTTTTACACTGTAATATCGGTGCCCAGCGTTTTGTCAACACAGAGAAATTTACATTTAAAATTGACAATCTATGAAAATCCCGTAGAAAGCACGTGGCCATGATAGCTAGGCAGGCGCACAACCTATGGCATCATCAGCCTACTGAGCCTGGCCAATAGATGTCATGAATATTAATGGCCTAGTCTAGGTTGATGATGTCACCAGCTAGATCATTAATATTCATGATGTCTGTGGGCTAAGCTGATGATGCCACCAATTGTGCACGGTGGTTGGATTTTTTTTAGCAAAACTCATAATGCTGCATTTTGTTTGGAGTTGCACATTAATTTCATATATTATTTCTGAAGCTCAAATCACCATCTTATATAGGCCTAAGTGAGGTTAAATGTCTAATTTAAATCTACATAAATTGCACGAGTGAGTTTGACTGTGGCCATGGACCTTTAAGGTTGTAGTGAAATGTGATTTGTGATGTTTGTATATTCAACTGTATAAACTGTATATTCACTGAATAAATTGCAATTAGCCATCAATTATTTCCAAGTTCAAAGTATGGCTGCAGAAACTAATGATCAATTCATTTTAAAAAATAGATTGAAATATTTTTAATCAACTAAAAATAGTTGAAAATTTTAGACTTACTTAAAAGCCAAAATGAGTGTCGATGATCAGCTACTTTGATTTCACATAGGACACATCATAAGACATTTCTTGTACAGTGTTAGTTTGATAGCTTTGACCACAGTTTGTGTAGGCTACTACATGATCACTTTCTCAATTTTCTTTCTTTAATTTGCCAAAAACAAGTACTTGAATTCTACAGTTTCACAGTCTTCCTTGAGTGCAAAATCAATTGACTGAAAAAAAATTTTAACCAGTTGCAGCCCTAGTTCAAAACATTATTCCTTATGATTAGATAACTCGACTAATAGCTGGAAACTTCCTTTGAACTAAACCCACTATAATGGTAGCATAATAATTTTAACAAGTTACACCTGGATGACTGTAATGCTGGCCATTTATAACTGAATTCACTGACATAATGCACTACTGAAAATGAAACTTATTTAGGTTACTGTATGCATTCTAAACAGAATAAACTTAAAACCAGTCAGTATAAAACACTGCTGAGGCTTATAATACAACACACATACACAGGGACATGCAGACAAATGGAAATAATCTGAGCAGATGCAAATGAAGAAACAATTAAAATGTGCAATTATGCAATGTTGATAAAATTAATTTACAATTTAATTCCTTAATTCAATTAAAACTGGTTTACTGCATCGGAAATTACTTTGCTCAGGATACATGTAAATCACCACAAATTCGAAGAGTTAAAATGAAACATGTTCAAGTCATTACACCATCAAATTCTGAGTACGCTGCTGTTCAAAGAGAAAATTGAAATAATAATCATGCAATAATAATCCAGGCATTGCAAAAATCCCGAAAATTTGCCCTACTTGCTCTGTCACTCACTCACCCCATGTTGCTTGCAGTTACACATCAGTAGGGACCAACCGAATTCACGGGGAAAAATGCATGATTTCACGGCAGAATTTTTAAAATGTGTCAAATTTCATGGAAAATTCATGGAAAGAGTTTTGGGAATTCACGGGAAAATCACGGGCCCCACAAACGTTATTTTGAGGTGCTGCGCTAATGCAAACGAAGAAATTTCTGAACAACGAATATTTACTACACTAAGTCAAGACTCAAGAGAGTCAAGAGTCACTGTTCAACTCAGGCAATCCCAGTTTTTGAGTTCTTAGCGACGATCACTTGATTTGCTAAGTTGCTTGTTGACAGTCTCGGGCGCTGACAGTGGTGTATGACAGTGGTGTATTGGCTGACGCTTCTTTCAGCATCAACACTGTTAGTAGGGATAGACAAGTACCGCAGCGCTACCATAGCACAGTGAATACTGTACATGTCAACTATACTTAGTGCTGAAGTGCGACACGTATAGCAAACAGCAACATCCGTACAAAAGCTGCTGATAAAACTCTGGAATTGTCATAAATTAAACTAAAAGCGCTAAAATTCACGAAAAAACACGGATTTCACAGAAATCGGCATTTTTCACGGAAGAAGGCCAATTTCACGGAAAATGTCACGGCCGTGAAATCGTGAATTAAGTTAGTCCCTACCCATCAGTATAATGATGAAATATACAATGTTAGTATAATAATCCTAAACCTTATGCTAGTAAATAGTGGTCTTGTCCCAAACATGGAGTTAATTTAGTCCAAGAAGATTTTATGCCAGAGAGTTGTCAAATACTTTGGCATTTCCAGAATTTCAGACAAGCGGTCATCAATCGTGAATAACGACAGATGTTACTGTCGGATAGTCTAAATAACTTGAAAAATCACAGCAATGCTACTGATCAGTGTTCGGAGACAAAATCCTGTTTCCAGAGAAATTCTTTGCCATAGTGTCCACCGAGGTCACAGTCAGCAGAGCATGTGTATACAGCCAATGTTGCCCAGTCTATGCTGTCACCAGTGCTGTCCAGTTTCAGGTAGTTCAGTAACTGTGGCATAACCTGCAGTAAATAAACACACAGTTTATCTAGCTTCTGCCCATTTTATCCATTCTTGTACATGTACAAATTCACATTTTCCGGAGAAAGAAATTATCATTTTTCAGATGCAAGTTGCTGTATCTATTTTGCAATGTTTCACTGAGGTAATGTATAATTTAACAACTAAAACTGTTACAACATTTTAAAAGCATAGCTGCATGATTTGTCAGTAAATTTTGCAACCTTTTACTCATTCTGGCTAAAATTTACCATAAAAAGCTCAAGAAAAATACTGGAACATGTTTGCCGAAGAAATCGCAAGGGTATGTTATAAAACCACTACAGAAAAAAAGAGTCTATAATCATAATCTAGGCAATGCTTAATGTTCATGCATTATGCATTTTATGGCTCGTTATTTGAGCACTACTCTAATAACAATGCTATTCGGGAAAAAAGTATATTCAATGAAACCAAATGATAAAACATAATAATGAAACAAAAAAAAAGAGTACTGTGCTTGCCAATATCATCTGAATACAACGTTCCTTTTAGCATATACTTCGGTTTAGTAGAACGTTAACCAAATTATGATCCCATAGTGACAATAGGACGATGAACAGATATGGATTAACTAAATATAATCTCCTTTTACACAACTTGCCTGAAACTCAAAGTGTCTTGGTGCACCACAATTCTCACAACAAGGTATAGTTGAGGAATCCTGCATGATGTTATGGTCGGTGACCCACAATGGCTTGCCACCACAATCATACCGCAAAACCTGCACCCAAACAACTTAAAGTGCATGCATGTAAATTAGCATTTTTTCCATAAAACTTTTTTTTGAACAATAAAAAACTACTGCAAACATACCACAGCCTCCGCAGGTAGTTTGTACACAACCAAAGACAACAGACAAGATGGCACAAATGAATATGATACAATCAAAAATTCCAACAGTAATTATACTAGCTAGCACAATTGTATAAATATAATTATGTGACAAGTCAATTAATGAACATCCAAACCAAACATATCATATAAAATGTACAGTCCCCCATTATTACACAGGGACCATGAGTGTACTACAACACTAACACAGAAATCAAAGACAACACCTAATGCTACATCACATTATGACAATTATCGACCAATATTGAGCAATCGATGCCTCATCCTGACAGAGCACATAATCTAGGAAAATAATATTGTGGTACTGTAAGTTCACTTCTGGTATTTGGGCTAAAAAGCTGAGAGACAGGAAGTTACAAATTTCCTACAGACATCTTCAAATTTATGATACTAGAGAAGATATGGATGCTCAAAATTTCAGTTTTGCCCCAACAGACCCAAAGGGGACATTTTTCACATCAACTTTTGTATTTAAAAGTGTGCAAAAAAATTGAAAATTTTTAAACAGTCTACAATTTATAAAGACACTTGCATCCCCTGCTCCCACCACAATGCCACTATTTGACATGACCCTTAAAATTGAAGCTATTTTTTGTACATTTAGATTACCAGTATCAATAAATTTGATAGTATACCTGGGAAGAATTAGAAGCCATTGCCTCTTTGAACAGATTGAAATGCCTGTCAGGCTTGGCACTTGCTGCTGCTGCTTCTTCCAGAGCACTGGCAGACAAATTCCCAACATCCGTTTCCTCAGCTAACGAATGACTAATGTTTCCGTTGCTGTATAGTCTGTGATTAACAGCAGTGTTGTTGTCCTCATGTGATGCGTACTGCTGGATGTCGTCAGAGATATCCAACACAAACTCATCAAACAGTATGTCTGGCACAGTTATTTCATCCGATTCTGCAACACACACCACTAGTCAAATGTTTACCATAGTTGCCAAGAATACTTATAGCTGCAGCAAACCCCAAAAGTAACATCTAGGAAATCAAGCAAAAATTGGAATACTGGTTAACTTCATGAAAGTACTCAAAAAACGGAAAGTAGCCACGGTTTGTGAAGCTTAATGTAGCTGCAATAAGATGCCACAAGATGATATAAAATGTTATTCAAAGAATAAAAATTTTATGTTTGAATATACATCCCTAAAACGTTAACTACGGACGTTGTCATCTAATCATTTAATCATTATGTACTGACGACCATTACTCATAATCATATGTTACAAAATAACACATATAATTTCTTCTGAGCTTGAACCTACATATTTCAGCAATTTCTGCACAAGGTGAAGGAGTTAAATGTTATTTGTTATAAACATAAATAAATAACTATAAAACAGTACAACAAGCTATAGTGTTGTTACGGTTTCACACTGGCCAAGATCAGTCAGTTTTACTGCTTGATTGTTTGACTTATTATATTATATTCTATGGTCTATGTCACTGCTGTTTTACTGAAATACCGTTTATGAATAAATGTGACAGACGCACATTAGCAGAGGGAAACTAGCATTAAAATGGCCAAAAGAAATTATTTAGAAAAGAAAATATATAATGGGCCTAATTTCAAGGCAACTATATAAAATCAAAAGACATCTAAGTAAAAATGACCGCTTAAGATTAGTGCCGCCCCCATGCATGTTAGACTATCAGGATGCAGAGTGTAGGAGGCAGTGAGAATTAAATTGACTGATAATTGCTTGGCAAACCTATACAGGGTACTACAGGGCTTCACGGAGAGACATTTGCACTTAATTAGCTAGTCGCCGGCGGTTCTCTAGAGTCTAGATGTCCTCCGCATCCACATCCGTCTTTTACCGGTTGCCACATCCACAGATCCACACATCCGCCTTTTACCATCGTCCTATACAGTCAAGTTACGAATAAGGTTTACCTTGCGAAGTCCGACCACAGGCTGATCGATGCCCCACCTTCCAGTGTCTCGTCTGGTGTTCCCTGCTGCAGTAGGCCGTCTGCTGACATTTGCCGCAGAGCTTGGGTCCCGCGCAACCGCAGACGACACACAGCCGCGTGAAACTGTCTGCCCTCGGGTACTCGGCCGCCATGTCGAAATACTCCTCGTCGGGAGGCGTTTCGGCATAAAAGTCGTTCTTAAACGGCAACTGGGAGCGCAGAACAACAAAACTGTCCGAGACGTTCGGACGGCAGCAGGCGGGGTCGCGGCACAGGAAGACGAATATCATGCGATGAACGGTTTCTTTCGGCGCGTACTTCTGCAGTAGAAACGAGCACGGCTTGCCGCACCGACCGCACTTCAGCTCGCCCGGAGACGGTAGGGGCTTCAGGGACAACCACGCGGGCCTCCCGCCGACTTTGTCCGGGAAATAGTGGCTCAGTAACTGCCACGGCTTCGCAGTATCCACCTCGAACACGTTGTAAACATCCACCACGCCCACCAAATTCTCCATTTCCTCGGCATAGAATATTTATCTACGCGGAACGTTGCGCTGCCTAAATACCGGGGATCAGGTTAAGTCACGTAACGTAGCAGACTAATGAGTGACTTGACGTGCGTGCGTGAATTTTTTATTTTTGGCTGATCGTTAAAATCGAGTCTTTGGTACGATGTATCGTTTGTCGTCTGTCGTTGTCTAGCTGTCTGTAGCCGTCTGTCTCTTTCTGTAACGCATGTATTGTGGCTAAACGGTAGGTTTTACCAGAAAACTTATTACACGATTTATTAGCCCGGTGTGACGGCCCATCGCGCGCAAAATTTCAGCAATCTAGTGCAGGGAAAACCTTTTCAAATATGGGATTAAACAAAGGTGGAGTAGGAAAAAATGCGAAACCGATAATAATTAAGTGGTCGTATATCAGAAACGATGAGAGACTGCGTTTGCTACTGATCACTAATAGGAAGCTGCATAAACTTTTTCAAAATCAGAAAAAAATTATTGACCTTCGATGGTCTTGAAGTGTCCACTAAGATGACGACGTAATTTTTACTCTTCTCGCGCTGCGTTTTCAGGTGAGCGCATGAAGAACGAACGAGAAGCGCACTGAAAAATGGTTTGTGCGCCGTTTTTCGTCGTCATTCGTTACTCGTTCGTCGAGCGCGCTGCACCAACTTTTTTGATTTGTGACCATTCGCTTAGTGCGTCCAGCTCCACGCAACAAGTTCAAAATTGTGCGCGAAACTCAACGCATAAATGTACACGTCAGAAGGACGCCGGACATGCGCGGGGAGCGATGGACCAACGCCCGATACACGCGATACACGCAGAGCACTCGCTCGATATTTGTTGTATGTTCGTCGGCTGAGATGTAGCGAATACCTATGGAGACGTAGAACTTCCCCCCTACTTGTGGTGCACGTCAACTTTAAGTGTTTTTTAAACAGCGGTTCCATATAGCCAGGTTTTACAACAGTCACAGCTACAAACGGTTCTACTCCGTTGTCTTCATGGCACTGGAGATGCTGACTGCAAGTTTATCTGGGCAGACATCGGCGGTATGGGATCAACATGAAACGCTCAGATTTAGGCCTACAGTGCTTCTGTGCTAAGGAATAATAATCTAGGCTTTCCCGATGCTGATCCTTTTCCCAAACTTTCCAAAGACAACCAGGATGTGCCCTAATTCTCCTGATTTTAGCATACGCAATATGCACACGCTGAGTATGCGCTAGCAGTGTAGGCCTACGCTGTACATTCGTTGCGAACTCACTAGCTTCTCCAAAATATGGACAAAAGTTGGACGCACAACGACGCATAACTAATAGGGTGTTTACACGATCCAGCTAACGTCCAGCAAACGTCCAGCATTAGCACGTGTATTTGGCTTAACGTAGCGAGAAGGAGTAAATGAGATCAGTGTCATATTGACGACCGACCGACGACCGACCTCCGTTCCTGGAAGAGCCTTCCTGAAAGAACTTCAAACGGTCATATCTCCATAACGCTGCTAGATAGATGCATGGTCACTATGGACCACCCATAGGAAGTCGACTACCGCGAGTCAAATGGTCACGTGACAGATGACGTCACGTGACCCCCAAAGATGAACGTCGTGACTCCGTTATTTTCGAGGCGCCATATTATGATAACGGTGCCAGACAGACAGGGAGACAATTTTCAATAACGACTTCGATGCCAGTCACTATTAGTATAATATTAGTCCGGTCGTAAATTGACGCCGGGTCTCTAATACAAGTTGAAAGGAACACAATAAGCACTTACAAGAATACAGGGGAAAATAATGCACGTCAGGAGTACATAAGATTGGTCACAATCTATGTTTCTATGCAGCGGTTTGGCCGCAGTTTTGAATGCAAAGTTGCTGCTTGCATGCAGCTATCACCCATGTGCGCCAAATTAATACTGTATCGTATCTCAGCGTTGATTGTAGCGTTCGATATAGCAGCGTCACCACAGCGTGTATGTGACTGCAGTCACTCTGGAAAATCGCTTTTTTTGCGACCAAAAGTCGGACGCTAGCTAGCTTCGAATAGGCCCTAACGAAAGCTGCATGAGCTTTTGTTATTAAGGGTCCGGCCTCTCATTTAGCCGGGCTATCTGCGTGCGGTTTGGCTTAGTTCAGTTGATAACGTCGTTGGTCGCATCAACGAAGTTAATGAACATCGGCCGCGGTTAGTACTTAGATGGGTGACCGTCACGGGTAAACCATCTCGGGGCAAACCCTTCGCACTCGCATCGTCCAGGACTCCCGGTGACCTGACCTGGCTTGAGTTGAGGACTTTTTGATTTCGAAATGACCTGTCCCTTTACTGCTCTGGCGACGCCGCCGATTATTTTCTGCGGCCGGAAGTCGAACGCTGGCCTTCTGACGTATACTGCATGTACGGTCGGCTCACCCTAGCGACAGCTAAACTTTTTGTTTTAACAAACTACCTACGGTATCGAAACCTATAATCATCATGACAGAGTTAGAGTTGAGCTATAGTCGTATAGAGCTAACTATAGATACTGAACCAGGGTTGCGAGCGAGGTAACTGGCCATAAATTCTGCACTCAGTAGACGAAATAACCCACAACGGGATGTAACGTTTTTGTGCTATTATGCCAATCTTGTCATTAGCAATTATACAAAATACAACAATAACCATTAACCATGTAAGTGAGTAAGTAAATGCATGGATACATTGTAAGCTACGTGTAACAGTATGGTAGGCTAAATATCATGCAAAACTTAAACAACATAGCATTATTTTTGCTGTGTGATGCATTAAATGCTTCGACTTTTAAAGTCACATAGTAGTCTATTATGTAAAATATGCAGCTTGGATAAAACAGTTTATAGCACAAACACAAAAACAACTGCTTAAAGCTATTAAAAGTTAATTAGCACAGTTATAAATAATAGCACCGGAATGTGACCGGATTGGACAGAAAAACCACGACAATCGCAAAATCAATAAACCAATAAATTAAAAATATAACGTTTCGGGCAACATAAATGCCGTATAAAAACACAACAATTGTGCTTAGCAAAAGCAACCGTGAAAGCAAAATAACTAAAACGTCACGGATTAAATGCAGCGTTGAGAACAATACATTAATGTTTATAAGTTTATCATAAAACAGTCGACAAGAGTGCAGCACTAGGCTTAAATATAAGTTAAAATATAATGCGAGTACAGCAAAATATAAATATAATAAGAGAACAGTAAATACATTATAAACACACAGTATGCTGTTGCTCATGGAATGACAGCACTGTCAAGTAAGGGCCTACGTAGGCCTGTGAAATAAATACATAATCAAATGTCGCTATGTAGGCCTAACTTGGGTTTATACAGTGTCAGAACGTTCTGCCGTGTCAACAATTTTACCATCAAAAACGTCCATATCCATCAGAGCTATATGAAACAACTTTCCCACCAAGTCGCACCAACCCTTTCCCTCACCTTCCTTATACCTTCTCTCCCGTTCCATTCCTGTTCCCATTCTTTCCAATTCCCCTTAAACCAGCTAGAGTCTGGGGAGCGCTGTAAGCACTAAGCTTCCTCGGCGGTGTTTGGCTGCTGAAAACACATTTTTAGGCGTTTTGCTTTCAAAACGCATGTTATGACAACATTTTTGATCGTTTATGTTCAACAGGCCTACAAATGACTGCGTTTTGTTGGTATGTCAAATGAAAGCATTCTCGCCCAGTAGGCCTATAAGTTCCCCAGCTTTCTTCGGGAAGCATCTTGTTCTCACCCGTCAATAAAGTGGACGCCCCTGTGTAGCGTCACAAAGCACTGTTATTAGCCTACGAGGACGTCTTATAGCCGTAGGTCGCATTACTGGTCCTTCCCGTCTGTCCGTCTGTCTGTTTGTTTGTCTGCCGCGTACGGGCTGCTACTATTAAAGTGGAGAACGAAATGCACACAAAACCAAAATTAAAACTCAATTATAACGTAGACGGCCGCATATTATGTTCGTGCTTTACTGGTTGCGTTTAAACACAAATGCCCACAAAATACATCATACGTATAAATACATACACAAACCATAACTTTGAAAGATATTCAGCATACAAAAACTAAGCAACACATTCAAAGCACAGATTAGAATATACATGTAGCCTATAGTTCAGCAGTGTAAATAGACAAATACAAGTATTACAATGTGTATAGGGACCTATATATAACGTAGAGTAAAGTAGAGTCTAAACGTATAGCACATTAAACAATAGCCTAAATACTGCATGTTTCACAAGAATGCATTATAATTTTTTTCAATCTATTCATACCACAGATGTGCGGACTGCGGACGCTGTTGCGTCAGCGGACAAGACGCGCGTCGGCGAGCACGTCGGCGGACGCTTTCTGAGAAAAAACAAATTTCATTACCGCAACGTTTCTACTTTCCGGTTCCAGCAACAACACTACTACAAAATTCTAGTTGCATTTGCAGTTTTTTGGCACATTTTGCATAGTAAACGATGAAATAATAGGGCCTACTTCGAAAAAATCGATAGACATGCATGCGCATAATAAAATATTGAACTCGATGTTAGTACACCTTGTTTAAATTGTTTTCAGTAGGTAGATAAAATTATGTGTGTCCCAATCTTTTCGCTGAAAATCATGTCGGAGAAAAACATTAAAGTAGAAAAAAGGGTCAGAACTTTTTCGATAGCTTGTTACACCATCGTCATACCAAAAAAACGGTGTTTTCTGGAGCTAAGAATTGGTGAAATTTATTTTCGGTTGCCCGCTAGAAAAGCTTACGACGCTCGATCCCCCATGCTTCCAAGTTGGCTGAAAGGAAAAATCATTCTCTCCCCATTCCTCACACCACTCATTCTAAGTGTCTACGTCGTCTCAATCTTCGGGCCCTCCAAGTGCGACTGCTGCACGTTTCACGGCAGTACCGTCCGCAGAAAATCTCAGCTCCGGCCCGCCAGCGTTGAGTATCGATGCGGCTATTGATCAGTGGTATGAGATCGTCGCTTACCAGTCGTAGTGTGTGATACATTGCCCCGACGACTGTTGTCTCCCTTTTCGACCTGATTCCGTCGCACCTGCCACAAGTAAGTAAAGCGAATTGAGTAAGTAAACAAGAGCACACGACGTCGACGGAAGGTCCGCCAGAGTCTACAGGCGCGTACATACAGAGCGACGTAACTGAACTGAACTGAACTGACTAACGGGTGAACAGTTTAGTTCAGTTCATTATACCCTGTTTACACGATCGAGCAAACATCCAGCAAACATCCAGCAAACGTCGAGCAAATGTATTTAAAATACACGTGCTAATTGCTCGACGTCTGCTCGATGTTTGCTAGCATTCATCCAACTAGCTCAACGAGCTATGGTAATTAGCATGCTAATTAGAAGGGCGGGCGGGTTGTAATTGGAAGGCCTATATAACACATGATCAGCTGTGGGCTAAGCCTAGGCCTACATTTGAGCCACGGGGCGGGGTTCCATCAAGCCTGTTTGATGTTTGTTCGATGTTTGCTTAATCGTGTAAACGGGGTATTAATGTCACTCGGTATACGGCCTACGCACCTTAAGCCTATTTCTTGTTATGAGTTATTAGACATGTAGGCCTACTCCATTTAATTAGTGTTGAAATATACTGATCGAGAACTTACTACGCTCTGTCTCAAAAAGTGCCGCTTTTATTTTTTGAATAACTCTGTCGCGAAACATTGGCCGATTTTAACAGTGCTTGGCACGCAACATCGCAAAAAAATGACGTAAATGACTATAGTTTTGCCAGTCTCACCCTAATGCTGGTGCTACACTACCTTGTGAAATGCCGAAGTCGTAGTTTGGCCGATTTCATGCAACATTTTTGTTCTTTTATGTAAACATAAATAAATCAATCAATCAGTCAAAAATTGCATAGCGCTTTCTGCACAGTCCTAACGTAAAAATCACTAAACCCTACAATCTAAAGATAAACCTTAAAAACTGTACAAATGAATGTGTAAATCACCAAACAGTCAAATAAATCAATTAACCAATTATCCGATAAATCAAAAAATAACACATGCTTACCGGCGTTCCAGATATTGTGGATGTACATCACCGTCGTTCATCATCATCGTCAAACACATTAGCTTGTTTCTGGTAAACTGGAACACTCCCGTCACAGTGTCCCATTTGTGTTGTCCCTCCCGGTCAAATCTTTCCTCCATGCACTGAGCTAAGTCCAGCGCATTCAGATATGGACGAATCACTTCAAAAAACTAAGCAAAAAACACACAGAAACGGTATAGAGCCGATAATCAATTTACTGGGCTATAATCAGAAATCAAAATAAAGTACGAAAGTATGCCAAAAAGGCGCGCATTTCAGTGGAACCGAATGGCCGTGACATGTAGGCTAGTTCGTTCCATAAGTTATAGTGCTCAGGTCTGGAACTCGTAATTTTGTAAAAAAAAGTCATAAACATGACACCTCAAAACACTGTTGTTTCGTGTTTATAACAGTTATTAAATTTTCGTGATAGGCCTAGTACTAAGCCTTATGTAATCAAATTACCAAATCAATTAGGCCTATTTTGTCAACAACTTTTTCTCACTGACTCCTTAATGTTTATTTGAAAAAAAACTAGCAAAAACGTTGAAAAAATCTTTAAAGAACAACAAAAACAAGTTTTATGAAAAAAGTTTTTAAAAGTTTATGCACATTTATGGAACTAAAGATTATGAGTCTGACAATGTCTGACCTGCATGCGTTGTGAAGTCGTATTTCTTCTGTGTCTTGTACCGTGATGATGTCTGAGCATGTATACCGCCACAATGTCGCTCATATCACTTCCTTCTATTCGCTCCTAATTACAGTGTAAACATCAGAATTACGCTATTGATATTACTGCAGTACTGCTGTGCAGACATCTTATAGGTCTTGCCTGTCTGCTTGTTTGTCTGTCTGCCCCTACGTCGCTCACACACGGATTTTCAACTCGAAAACCAAAAATGTCGTACGCAAATTTTCCAGACGTCGAGAGTATCCAATTTGCGAGGTCAGTAATACCCAGTTTACACGACCAAACAAACATCGAGCAAACATCAAGCAAACGTCGATCAAAAACGAAGCATACATAAAGCATAGCTTACATCAAGCAAACATCAGGCAATCATCGAGCAAACATCGAACAAACATCGAACAGACGTCAAGCAATTAGCACATGTATTTTAAATACATTTGCTCGATGTTTGCTTGATGTTTGCTTGATCGTGTAAACGGGGTATAAAGATTAAAATCGCCGGTGTCACAAACGTTGCAGATCAAACACCAGACGGTTTAGGCACTGGCTGCGAACAAGGTCCAACCATTGTTAGATCCAATGATGTAAACAATACTTTATTTGTGTCCTCGAAACGCCTATAGACCAAGAGGTTACTACTGCGGTCTCTGATCACAGTCCATTGCGTTATATATTTTATTGGATATCATTGGATCACACCGAATTTACTGCCAAGGCCTGAGTTATGCACCGAAACACGTTCTGGGGCTTTCTAGATGTGCCTAAATACATGTAAAGGCCTACGTTTTTTCGCGATCGTAGCTCGACTATAGCGGAATATGTAGCATTCTCCAAAAGACCCACCCACGAGAGACTCTGTATGTGACGAGGCTTCTTGACGCCAGAAAAGAAAACAATAAAAAAAAAATAAAAATTTGTGGAAAAAGAAAGGAAAATTGCTTGATCGTGTAAACAGGGTATTACGTTGCGCCGATATAGACAGATAAACGGCCGCACGATGAGTCAGCACTGGGCCGACATCTTTTTCTTCTTTTCTGCTAATCATTAATATAACTTTAGGTTACGGAAGAGAGAAAAAATTTCGCACTGACAATGTTCGTTATGCTTGCGTCGACGCAGTCCTGAATCGTGCTGAGAATGTTTCGCGCCTTCCGTTCCACACAGTTGCTGCTGCTGGCGTCGAGTGAATTACTCATCGAATCTTGCGTGCCGCTGACATCGGACGACGGCACGGCTGCTGCACACGCTGCAACTTCAACCACACAGCAAACACACAAACAAATTTATGTGTAGGCTGTACGTAGATAGCCAATTATTATTTGTTATCATAGGTATAATAGACCTTGATAAATTGTAAACCTTTCAAAAATTCATTTCTTGCAAGCGATGCGTTTTTAAAGTTCTACAAAGCGAACCATGTCTGTATGTCCATTTGAGTGTCGGCCTGCGAATCACGCAGTGGTTTTCTCGTTCATAGCTTAAAAATAAGAACAATAAAAGTAATAATGTTATACCAAAAAATAATAAAAGTAGGACTGAATACTAGTAAAATAATAGCAATTTCTGTATTTAAATTCACTTACTTCTGTATGATGATATGATGACAAAATAATTTCACGAATATGAAAAAAAAACATTTTATTCATCGTTTTCTTTTACGAACGTTTTAACAAAACCAGCTTTTAACAAAAACCGGTTTTAACGTTTTAGTTCTAGTCACAGTTTTCGTGCACGTTTTAAAAAATTCTTAACGTTTATTACACCAAAATACCTTATAAATATGTAATTCGATAACGGTTCTCGATAATTGAATAACTCACCGACTACGCTACATAATGATACGCTGATGAAAAACAAACGCATTTTCGCTTAGCCTGTTAGCGATATACTCTGTAACGAAAAACTTGACCTATTGCAAAAAACGTTGATTGCAGACGAGATTATCATACCTGGAAAAGATTAAGAACACCTTATATAACCTAAAGTATGATGAGAATGAATGTTTAGTAAATTATCCTACTTTCGTCGTTCCAGGTGATTAGTTCCAAAATACCGCAGAGCGTGTCAACTAATCATGCATGCATATCGACGCTTTTGATATGCTGTTTTCGCTGAGCGAAAACGAAAACGATTATTCATACTCGATACTGTGGGCCTAACTCATATTCGAAGGATTTTGAGACAGAGAACATTATACATAAAAACTAGAACGACTGCTACAAGCCAAAAGTGTTTTCTCGAGCGCCCAAAACGTTTATATAAACTTGTAAATGATTAGGCCTATTTGTAAGCTTACCTGCAGTTTCGAATCACGTAATCAGAAAAAAGAACTTTTTGGTCAGTTCATAAGCTTATACATGCAGCAGGGTTTCGCTAGGCAGTGGCGTCTGTTTGTAGCCTACCTTACCATGACGACTACTATTGGTCAGGTGAGGTCAGATCGATTATTGATTGTAGGCTATAGTAAATAGCCCCCTTTGCAATGACGTCAGCGCTTTTCCCGCAGAGTTCTAGCTGACGAGTTGTAAAACATAAGGCTTTCGTGATTTACTCAGCTACAGAATATTTCACTTTCCGACTTCTTATTCAACAGAGCAATCCAATGTTTCTTTTGCGGCGTTTATCTGTAATGAAAAAAGGAACTGTTTCAACTGTAATCAATAATTTCATTTTTGAATTGTTCTTTTTGGCACAGAATATTTGACCGGCAGCCAATCAAATATCCTATAGGCTATACGACCGGTCAAATTCTGTCGCCGGTCAAACGCGCCCGGTCATGATTGGTTGACCGGTCATGACCGGTCAAGTATCCAGCCTTGTGAGGGCCGGATATTTGACTAGTCACCGCCATGAACAGACTTAGCCGTTAGATATGAACACCATGGTGCTCATAATTATGTACCGGCCAATACCGTGTCCGAAGATCGTGTTTCTGCGGCAATACCGGGTGCTCGCCGTACTGCCACAGGGACGGCGGCAGCCGAGCAACTGACGACCTCAACCGTAGCAACACGGATCTGCCAGTCGGCCAACCAACACCTCAAGCCTAGCAAGTAGACCATCACAGATAGCCGGTCGGCAAGTTTACAGCAGTTCTAACCTGCAGGAACCTCGAATTTGCTATCAATATTATTCTACGCTAATTGTTAGTGTCCAATATTGTCACATGAATCTTTTAAAAACGCTAACCTTAACTTAAACCCTAAACCTAACCTTAACCGTATCCCTAACCTTAACTTTAACTTTAACCATTATTCTAAGTCCTAAATCCTACACCAGAATATTCTGCCGGTCAAATAGTCAGTGCGTATTTTTGTTCACATAGGGGGCCTATAAGCCTAAACAAAAAGCCGGTAAATAAACAGCAGTATCTTACATATAACCGTAGCTTTCTCGTTCGTTTTACTAGTGTTAATATAACAAATTAATTTCAGTTGTATCGCTAATGCGATCAACGATTGTCTTGTAACAATTCTTCAATCCACCCGCAGTCCTGTTTTGTCTCCATTAGTAAAATGGGTCTATCCGCCAAAAAATTCGACGTCGTGAGGACGTCGTGAAGACGTGATGCACTGGTCCCGATGACGTCTGGCACCGACGTCGTAACGACGTAGAACCGTGAACTCCAGAAGATGTCTTGGGGATGTCGGCCGAAGACGTCTATTGCCGACGTCTGTGGGACGTCCACTGGGGGACGTCGCGACCGACGAGTTTTTGTAGCTCCCCAGCACCCCGCCTACACTTTTAAATTGTGTTTCGTATTAATGAGGCCTAGGCTGATTTGGTACTAAAATAAGCCTACTGTCTGAAATTGGGGTATTAACATCGATGACCTTAAACGACCTTAAACGCGACTGACAAACTTTCAAGGAGTATCAGCATTAATGACCTTAAAACATTGAAATCCAAAGAGGCGAGTTTTAGTGATTTTTGTTCGCGATTCTAGGCTTCGAAGCATATTTTTACAACGAATTGCAGCGAAATTATTAGTTATTATAGTAGAGTACATATACACAAAGTGTACATGGCCGAATCGTCAGACGTCGATTCGAGGTTCGTTTTGTTTCAATGACTCTTCAACTTTTGGTTTTTGGCATGCCCCATCGATTGTCCATCTGTTCTGCATCTCTTACTTTTACTTTGTATATGCCTAGGCTACTAGCCACGGCGCGCTGCTGCTACTGCTGCAGCTGTATAACGGGGTGTCAGGAAACGCGGCATGAACCCTACACGACAATGCGTCTGTGCGTGAACTTTACGCGGCTAGCAGAACAATAGACCGCCCCGACTGACTTAGATCTATATGCATGCACGCCCGTGTGCGCTGAAACAATGGTCCCACCACAATGGCTGGGCCTGGGTGGGGTGGGATGGATGATATGGAATGGGAGGGTGACGGGCAGCTAGGCTACTGGTGGTGCAACGATGGGGTGGTCGGGTCGATCGATATAAATAGAGAACGATGCCAGGCGAGGCGCCAGTCTGAAGCGGAGGACCACACACTTCTGCACGAGCCTCCTCTCACTGTAAGTACATACGTCGCATTGTAAAGTATAATAGTAATGGAATTTAATATTCTAAACCACACTATTACGGGCAGCTAGGCTACTGGTGGTACTATTTCACAATTTTAGGCTGCAGCCGTGCGTCATAAAACAAACGACGGTGTAGTCGGCGCCATCCGAGCGTAGTTTAAGTACAATACCGCACTGTCTGGGGTGGTAAAAGCTCGTACTGCGTACTCGTTTATCCACTCTAGCAGTGCGGTGTCTAGTACATACTACAACTAAATCACAGTCTCGTCTTATGCAACAAAATGCGGCGAATAAACAAAAAAATGAATCATATCAAAGTAATATCATCTTTAAAATACTAAAACGAATACGGTTCTATACTTGTTGTTTGTTTTTTGTTGCTATTTTCTGATACATCGCGAGTCGAAAATATTTTCTACATCCCCCTTTTGGCGTTATCTGTAAGCTTTAATAATTCTAAAATATAAAAGTTTGAAAGAAATATTTTGCACACACTGTGCGTTCAAATCTGCGCCAGACTATAAAATTTTAGTCAATTTATTATTATTATCTCTTTCTGAAAGTTGTGCCATGCTATTAAGCGACGATAAGCGTGATCGCTCGGAAAATTTCAGGTCCACATAATTACAACGCATTCAAACTTTTACTACTGACAGTAAGCAGAGGGTTAAAACATATAAATCACTGGAGTATTGCTCAACTTATCAATTGATTGAGTAATTAATTGCTATCGTGTGCAGCAGGACAGTCAGAATGATGCTGCGCGTGTTTCTCGTGGCCAGTCTGTTGGCCGTGGCGTTGGCCGTCGTCGACGACGCTCAGCTCAAGGAAGTGCACATGGTCGCCGACCACTACGGCTGCTGTTCGATGGAGGACCGCCGCGAGATCCAGTATCTCTGGGAAACCATCTGGTCCTCGTCCTTCACGCACCGCAAGATCGCCATCGCCAGGGCAATCTTCGACGAGTCAGTGCATCACTTAGCTGCTTTGCTTTGCTTCTCACAGTCCAGACATAACCCCCTCGGACACAACCCCGTAATACGAACCCCCTCCTTTTTCACCGGGGTAGGACGAAACCCCCTAAGACACAAACTCCCTTTTAAGACAGAACCTCCCCCCCCCGCTAGCGACGATACGTGTCTCAGGTAGACTAAAGCTACAATTTATATTATATAGGCCAACCAACTTTATTGTGTAACAAAGTTGTGCACAATAAAGTTGCTGGACTTTGTTGCGTATACATGTATATCACTAAGACGCGTACAGAGCGACGTAACTGAACTGAACTGAACGGACATGGTTTAGTTTACAAGAAAAGCTTTGCTAACGCAGAGGGGAACAGCGGTGCATGTTTAAACTTTGAAAGCCCAGTAAAACAAAATCAGTCGCCAGAGGGCGCCAGACAACCAGCGGCAATTTATCTATAGTGTTTCTTTTGTACACACCAGAGGGCGCCACCTTTCTCGGTTTAATTTCTGTTGACTCTTTCGAATTTCTCGTCTAACGTGTCGTCAGCAGCAAATAAAACTATATTAGCTAAAACTATTAAAACTATAAAAGTATTGGATCGACATGCGTATTTTTTATATACTTATCTATGACCAAACACGAATGCTTTCAGCATCAAAAACGCAGCTTTAGTCAGTTCGTCAAAAACTAAACCGCGTCAGTATAGTTCAGTTCAGTTACGTCGCTTTGTACGCGTCTTAATGATATATACGCAACAAAGTCCAGCAACTTTATTGTGCAAAACTTTTACACAATAAAGTTGGTTGGCCTATATCGTCATTTTGTATGACTTGAAGGTTGCACACAACTTTTGCACATATCTTGCTGATATTATTGACAGAATTAATCAATAATAACTTCCATTTTTATCAAATGTGATCAGTCGGACGGTAGGCCTAATTTGATTAAAACTTTTAGCTTGAAAGTTGAAAAAAACAGATATTATTTTTGGCGATTTCTCGCGCGATAAAGGTGCACGATAAAGTGGAGTGATGGAATGGGGTGCGCCTTTCCATCCGTGACATCTCCTTCTCATTCGACTTGGAGGTGTGGGTTCGCTATGAGTTCCCATCCCACAACGGGGTCCAGGGCCAAAAACGGGTTTTGGTGTATATTCAACTTTAAAGGACAGGTCCGGTGATACAAAATTAGTTATTTTTTGACGTTCTGCCATTTTTCACAACAGAGTCAAATTAATAAAAAAAGTACACTGGACGGAAGCTTGTATTAGTGGTGGCGCGCCGCGCGCGTGCATGTAGGCTTGTAGTTGTAGTTTTGTACATGTAGTTACGCGCGAAAGCAGTTACTGCTTTCAGCGCGTCTTAGCCATCGCAATTCTGTCCGTCCGTCTGTCCGTCGGTCACACGGGTGGATCAGTCAAAAACGGTGCAAGATAGGATCACCAAATCTTCACTATCGCCTGCCTGGAATTTAAGACTCTAGTTTCAGGAACCGTGAAGCTTTTCCATAAATTCGAAGGGGGTCACCCCGAACGAGGGCGCTAAATGAAAGGGTGGTAGGCAAAATTTACGATTTTTTGGCCAATAACTCGCTGTATCTCAGAAACGGTACGAGATAGGGCCTAGGTTACTATTAATCGCTAATAGG
>Ga0209454_1000295_pt1 | contig 26629 bp, 9 predicted proteins | sample WorMetHERISLAND1_2_FD_187400 | JGI IMG/M metagenome (GOLD analysis project Ga0209454, IMG submission 187400) | Marine gutless worms symbiont microbial communities from Max Planck institute for Marine Microbiology, Germany - Olavius geniculatus... | ecosystem: Host-associated > Annelida >... | reverse complement strand
TTTTTGCCGGCGGGATATTGCAAGGTAATTTTCAATAAACATTTGATCCCTTCTAATTCTGATGGCGGGGTAAAAGCGGGTTACATTATTTTGTAGATCCTTCCGTTACACTTTTCACAAGTACACATGCGTTTGTTAAAAAAACCGCTACAAACACCTGTGAAAGGTCTATATGCCCAGTATTTCAAAAGCTATTACCCTAAAGTAAATTAACCGAATTTTTAAAAAAACCTTGTCAAGTACTTTTTACTACTTTATTCACTTTTTTGCCGGGTTATACTGAATAGTTACAAAAAAAGTAGCTTCTCGGAGGCCACAAATTCGCGCGGCCTCGATCAGTTTTTCTATGTTTTCGAAAATCTTCAAACCCAAGCAACTCAGCTTTTGCCCAATAGGCATCCGGAGCTTGGCAACCTAATTGGTATCGATGGCTCGCTTATCGATGCCACGCTTTCAATGTATTGGGCCGACTATAGGAAAAACTCCAAAAAAGCCAAAGTTCATGTGGGCTTCGACCTAAACCGAGCCATCCCAAGAAAAGTTTTTCTCAGCGATGGTAATGGCGCCGAAAGGCCTTTTGTCACCAAGATCCTCTCAGATGATCAAACCGGGGTCACCGACCGTGGATATCAATGCCACAAACGCTTTGATCAATGGCAAGATGAGGAAAAAAATTTCATCTGCCGAATTAGGGCTAGTACCCAAAAGACCATTATCGAAAAAAAACAAGTTGCCACCGATAGCATTGTCTTTTTCGATGCGATTGTGCGGCTGGGCACCATTGGCGTCAATCAAACCAAAAGATCTTTACGCCTTGTTGGCTATGAGGTTGACAAAGTCAAGTACTGGATCGCTACCAGTCGATACGACTTATCAGCCGAGCAAATCGCCACCGCATATAAACTTCGCTGGGAGATCGAAAACTTCTTCGCCTGGTGGAAAAGACATCTGAAAGTCTACCACCTGATCGCAAGAAGTGAGCACGGTTTGATGGTTCAAATTCTTTCCGGTTTGATCACCTATTTGTTGTTAGCCATTTATTGTCATCAAAAACACAATGAAAAGGTTACTATTAAAAGGGTCCGACAATTGCGAATCGTGATCCAAAACCAATTGCGAGCCACCGGATCTGAATACCAGAATTATTTGAATTTAAAAAATCAGACAAAATCTTCAACTATTGCAAAAACCTAACCGGATTTTACTGACTATTAATAACTAATCAAGACGCGGCACCGAATTTCCAATATACCCGCCTGAGGATGCGCTACGAAGCGTTGCAGCGCATCCGGAAACTGTCAGAGGAATAGCTTGACGATTCCCTTAAACGTGAAATCGCCAACCCCTACTCTTCTGAGTTTAGTTGAATCGGAGATTTTATTGATGATTCAGTTAATTACAATTTTCACTTGACAATTGATTTTCTATGAAATACTAAATTTTCAATGCACTTCCGTATAATCACCTCATAAAGAAAGCGGTTGATTATGAGATACCGTGCAAAGATAGAGGTTTTCCGAAAGCCTGTCATTTAAGCCTCCAATGGGTTAATCCCTATTGGAGGCTTTTTTTATTAAGGGGCAACAATGCCATACCTATCGTGAGATAGGGTCGGAAAACCACGGGTCTTTGGATCCCTTTCTGCTGCGGACTATTCTGAGCTGACTCTGCAATAAGACAGCCGGGCTGCCGAGTGTGACATCGTAAAGATCACATATCGTGCGGTTCGGCTTTTTTTGTTTCAATGAAGTTACAATTGTTACAAATTCACCGTATTGTTTGCCATTCACTTAGATGTAAAACTGCTGTTTACTGATGTTAGAGAAAAACAGTAATTGGAGGTCGGTTTCAATGGGCGCATTCTTAAAGGGGATAGTTGTATTTTTCTGTATATTCGTTTCTGTAAAACAATCGATAGCTAATGGTGGTTGGATGCAGCAGGACATCCTACTGAAATCCGGATGGAACATGGTATGGCTGGAAGTCGATCCCATACCTGAGGACCCGCCGTCGGTCATGCGGGGGGTCGACTATGAAAGTATTTGGACATTTGTGGCGGGCCGCGTGCCTGAAGATCGGGGCATATGGGTATCTTATGCTAGAAATCAACCGGACTTTCTCAATACCCTGCATCACATGCAGGGAAACCGCGGCTATCTTATAAACGTTAAATCCCCGGCCTCACTTAATATAACGGGTCGTCCTGTGAACAGGACATACTGGTTTTCCGAAGGACACAGTAATCTCTTTGGAACTGATAAGGAACCTGCATCGACCAACTCACCAACATTTAATGATTATTTTTCTCATCCAAATATAAAAGGTAAGGTTTCATCAATTTATAAGATGGATGGGGAAACTTTTACAGAAATCGGGATGGACAGTCCAATACAAGAAAATATTGCTTACTGGGTAAGTGTGCTGCAGCGAATTCAGGGCGCTGGCCCGATTAAGGTGGGTTCCTCCCTATCGGGTTATCAGTTTGGGACCGATGCATACATTCACGAGGTTTCAGTAGAGGTGCCTGTAAGCGATATTGATCAAGCATTGACCGTAAAAGCACTGCCTTCAGCGATGCCTCCACCTGGACAACTTGCAGATGCGGGTGATGGTGACGTGAGCTGGCTCGAATATTACGACTCGGATGATAGTGATAGCCCATGGAAAAGCCTGTCAACCGGTGTAACTTTTACTGTGCCGGCTGGTGAGGTAAACGCTGGGTTTAGTATTCGCTGTGTGCGAAAAGGACGCAGCCCGGCTACAGAGGAGCTTACGAGCAGCCTCTATCAGGGGCTTGTTGAAATTGCTGACAGCAAAGGCAACCGTGTAGTGCTGGGGGCAGGTATGGAGGTACTGCCTGTTGAAGGAATGTGGATCGGCCAGGCCAAGCTGACACAAGTAAGTACATTTGATGGCATAATGGCAGATGCGACGCCCCTTTATGTCTCATTGATACTTGCGCTTCCCGAAGCAGGCCAAGGTGATCCTCAGTTGCTGGACAAATTCTCTATAGATGTTGACCGAGATGGCCGGACCCTACGATACCGGTATAACGCTATCCTTTTTCATGAGCCTGTAACGCTTACGGGCAGTGTGGACGGATACGGCACGGCAGGAAGATTACAGGGAACAATCTCTATGGATGAGAAACATGCCTTGAACCCCTACCGGCACCGATACAATCCTGAGCACAGAAAGGGATATCCTGTTACACGGGATATTGAGATGACCTTCTCAGCGACCGATGATGATCCCGTAAGCCAAGCGCTCCGATTGGATCAGAGTGTGGGGAACAACGAACTGGTGGGGACTTATAGTGAGGATATCATGGGTGTCTCCCTAAGACCGATAAGAGTGAGCGGACCTTTTAAACTTTTTAGATTGGGCGATGTAACACTGTTGAATTGAAACTACTTTGTTCATTCGAAGTTTAGCTTCGATTCCTGTATGCAAATGTCTCAAAGAAAGGTATTCAGCATGAGGTTAAGCTCCCTTTCCCAGGTTGCTGCAATGTTGGTAGGTGTCAATATTATTGTAAGTCTTGCGCTATCGCAACCACTGCCAGAAACAACGCCGGTGTCCTCGCTGAACATAAACGCTGAAATAGATGACATATATACCCACGACGATTGGACCCCTGAAATTTTTAGCGATGGATACGGGACTTGGATCGCTTTATATCTGGCCCGTGGTATCACAAATCTTGACATAGCAATTCGGCGAAGCACGGGAAACGCTAATACTTGGGGACCTGAAATCGTGATCGCTGTCAATCAAAATTCTATTTCTGGAATAGATTTTGCCACGGACGGAAATGGTAATTGGGTCGTCGTCTGGGGTGAGTGGATTGGAGATAAGATTTGGTTTGCCAGAAGCAATGACAATGGTACAAGCTGGTCTAATCCTGCAGTGCTTATTACAAATCCGGATTTTACTAATTTTCGTTACAAAACCCCCGAAATTGAATACGATGGTCAGGGGAACTGGATCGTCGCCTGGTACCTGTTAAATAGGGGAAACTCAATACCTTGGGGCTTTCGTTTAATACGCAGCACTGATACTGGCGCAACATGGTCGTCGCCAGTTTCACTGGTCCCAGATGATGGCTATTTTAGCGGATTTGTCCGCCTTCGCTCAAACGGCTACGGTACATCGATTTTATACTGGCAGCATAGTGGACAGACAATTTTCTCACGGTCTACAAACGGCGGTGTCTCTTGGTCTAACCCAGCAGTGTTTAGCCCAAATGGCGTTGGGCCAAGTCTCACTTCAGATGGAAGCAATAATTGGGTGGCAGTAGGATTATATGGAGATACAACCGTGGTTATCAGAAGTGTAGATGACGGTATGACTTGGCTCAACCAAGAGACGGTGCCGAATTTTAATTTCAGTCCGGCATATGGTGGCCAGATCGTAACAGACCGCCAAGGAAGCTGGATTTACCAAAGGGACAATCAGTTTTCATTAAGCATTGATGCTGGAGCTACTTGGTCCGAAACCGACACATTGATTCCTGATGCGGTCGACGCGAGAGGTTCGATGATAGCCTTCGATGGGAAAGTCAACTGGATGGTTGTTTGGAGCTCGGATAAGGAACTCAGTGGGACAACAGGACCAGACAAGGACATATTCTATTCCATATTTAGGTACGACTGCAATGTTAACCTAACTCCAGACCTTCGCGACATCAATGATTCAGGCAGTTGGGATTTGAATTCCAATCTAATTCCCGACGAATGTGATGCCCTGAATTACGTCCCCATCGTTGACAAACTAACTGGTAATGGGATTAATTTTTTTCAGAAAAACCGCTCAGCTCAGACGTACCATAACATGATCGCTGCATATGGCAGACCTTGGCGGCCGGATACTTGTCAAAATCCCTCTGAAAGTGAATATGACGACCCAGCTTCTCATTTGCGTGCTCTTGCGCCTTTTGTCGCTGGACCGGATTTTCAGACTGTACTGGGGCCTATCGTAGATGAACTGTTTGCATTTGAAATGCTGTTAGGCAATGAAGCCTATTCCGATGCCATGGATCCAACGATAGGCTCGCATGGTATAGCAGCGGCTGATCTTGGGGGTAAATATTCTTTTGAAGGGACTCCGGGGATCTACTCGCTGTTAGGGGAGGAACTAGCCTTGCTTCGCGGGTTGGAAATTCCCGGAATGACGGACGGGTGCTTGAATGACGACGCCTATTACCCGGAGTACTCTGACCCTGACACGAGTGCTAACTATCGGGCAGCAATTTATAACCGGCTGCCACCAAATGCAGAAGGAGGAATATCTTCATTGGCCTATATCAGCAACTATGGCGAAGATATAAATAATAACTTTGACGCAGTGATGAAATATCCACAAGGACACGGCGACGCTTATGGCTACTACCTCACCGCCATGAAGGTATACCTTGATTTATTTCGGGGAGGGCCGGGAGTCACTACTGTTTCAATGGATTTTAATACCTTGCCGAGCGCCCAAGGCTGGACTTATAGTGGCGCTAACGGGACATTGGAAGATGAAATTTTTTCAGTAGAAGGGAACAAGCTCACGATGAATGTGGAGGGGGCTTTCTGGAGAAGCGGTCACTATTATTTAGATGATGTTATTGATCCTCACCTCCCTTTTACAACCATCGTTGAGGCAAAGTTGATAAGAAATGAGTCACATCCAATTTATCCCTATCATGGAGCCTTTGGCTTTAGTGGGCATACCGGCACGGAAAGGTTTGGTATATCGATTGCGGAGGGCCTGATCCAGGATAGTTTCGGGAATGTTATTGTTCAGGATGTTGATACGAAACAAAAACATACTTATAGCTTGCAGTCAATACCTGACGCCGGTTACGATTTATATGTTGACGATGTCCATAAGTTTGCTGGTCTGCCCCATGTTTTTGATGACGATAACAGACTATTTATAGGAGATGGCGCGAGTTCTGCAAATGCTCATGTGGAAATATCAAGATACAGATTCTATCAGGTAAATGGAGATGAACATGCCTCCAGTTTTGCCAGAATGTTTATCGAAACTCAAAACAGTGATAACGAACCCACCGTACAGGAAAACGGGAATGTTGTCAGCGTCCCATACAGGGCAGTGAGAAATATGGCAAAGGCCATGGCTGCCCGGGCTCGTACGTCCAATCAAATCGTTAATCTAACATTCCGCCGGGATTACCGCGAAGATCCTGGAGATCCATTTCATGAACAAACCCTGGAAGACTTTGACCGCGAACGGGCATGGGGAACAGCCGACTGGGCACGAAGGGCCGGCCAAGGTGCTTACCTCGACTGGGCTGTTCTCAACCAACTTATGCCTCCTTCTCCGGAGTGTTTGGATGACCTATGTGTTGGCGGGGCCTATAGCGGCCAGGAGTGTCAAAGCAACTCGGATTGCGCAAGCGATACGTTGGGTGAGGCCCACCGTGGGAGCGTTGACGAGATCGGTGAATTGGCTGCTGCTGTTGGTGAGATGCAAGAACGCGTTGACACGGCAGGCGCTGGCCTGAACCCCCTTGGTCTCGTCCAGAACGTGGTTCCTTTTGGGATTGATGCCGCAATACTGGGGCCGGGAAAAGGCTTGTCACACTACGAGCAAGTTCGTGAGGCAGCCGTCGAGATGCTGAACAACACGCGCAGCATTCTGAGTTGGGCCAACGATCAATCTCGGCGAATGCGAGAGCAGGATGAAGCCCAGGCAACCTTTGGACGCCAGGTCGAAGACCGTGAGGCAGACTTTCGTAATCGTTTGATAGAAACATTTGGGTACCCGTCAGCGGATGACCCAGTGGATAATGATTTTCAGGATAATGACGGGGACGGGGAGCACACGCCTTTTGACGATGGGATTGAAGCAGCCCAAAGTCCGGACCTTGTCAACTTCCTGCTAGACGAGGATGCGATCAAAGAACGGTCCTGGAGTTTGCGTGAGGCACCTGGCGAGATCCAGATGGCCATGTCGGAGCTCCGGATCGCGGAACTTCAGGCCGACAGCGCCAGTGAATCGCTTGGCGCACTCGAAGCCGAGATCGACGATCTACTACGATTTATTACGTTCCGCTCGAATGTAGCCAGGGAAGAGATCAGAATCATCAATCTTGCAAACGAACAAGAGATCAAGTTAATCAACCGTTTGAAGGAGATGGCCAAGCTAACTGAAGGAAAGAAGAAGAGACGGCGGTGGCGGGCCTTGAGTGCTTTGGTGGCAGGAGGAATTCAAGGGTTTTTTGGTGGCGCAGGCGGCGAGGGACTAGATAGTTGGGGTGGGTGGATTGGCGCCGCCACTGGAGTGCTATCCGGCATTGTCGCTCATTCGGGCCCTGGTCAATCGCTCGGATCGTATGACATTCAACGGGAACGAGCACGCGTCAACGGCTGGCGTGACGCCGAGCTGACAAAAATTCGGAACGAGGTCGAGATAAAACTGCAGTGGCTCCGTCTACGCGCGTTGATCCGCCAGACGCCGCAACTACTTGTCAACATCGACATCGCCGAGGAGACTGCGACTCAGGCATTGAATCGACTCAATTCCGCAATGCAGCGTGGCCACCGGCTGCTTCAGGAGCGGGAACGGATTCGGAAGGTACAGCGGGACCAACTGCAGCAGTACCGGTGGAAGGATCTAGCTTTCAGGGTCTTCAGGAACAACGCGCTGCAACAGTACCATGCGTTCTTTGATCTGTCAGCACGCTATGTGACACTTGCATCAAGGGCTTATGCATATGAGTTTAACGATCGCACATATGGCGATGACGTGTTGGAGAAGATCCATCGCCAACGCCGACTGGGTAAGTCAGACGGTACTAGTGGAGGCCTCCAGGGCATCATCTTTGACCTGGATAACCTGAAGGGCTCCAGTACTTTCAACGAGCCGCTTGATAGTGTCGGGCAGCGGACGTTTAGCTTGCGCACCAACCTGCTTGGTTTGGAGCACAGCCTGGAAGACGACCTGGCATTCCGCGCCACCCTGGAGTCAAACATTGTGCAACGCCTTCAGGATATGCCCATTATTCAAGACTATGTACAACTCTCCGAAGCTCAGCATTATGGTCCGGCGATCGTAGTGCCTTTTTTTACGGAGGCTGCGGGTAATAATTTCTTCGGCAACGGGCCGGAACCACCGTTTGGCAACACGAACTTTCCAATCAGTCTGAACGTCAAGATACGCAATATTGCCGTACGCTTCGATGGCGTTAATCCCGGCCCCCTTGGGATCGATCCTGTTGGTGGATTTGTGTCCGCCTTTGTTTTCCCGGTCGGTGCTTCGGTCCTGAGAGAGTCCACAAACGCTCCAACATTGGAGGAAGAGCCGCCCCGTCCATGGGCGGTTGTGGACCAGTGGTTGCCGGTTCCGCCGCTGGTCAGCATATCGGATGTGGAGGACCGCAATTATAATCCATGGGTGTCAACCGCACATAGCGGTGGCAATTACCTTAACGCCATCAAGCGCTTTAGAGAGCTTGAGACACAGGTGGAGCTGGGGCAGCCGATTGAGTGGGAAACACAGCTTGCCGGTCGTTCGGCTTGGAACACTCAGTGGTATCTTATAATCCCAGGTGGCCAATGGTCGAGTTCGTCGAATACCAACGAGATCCGCTCAAAGTTAATGAAGTTCATATACGGCGAAAACGGCAATCCAGGAGATAACACGGGCATTACGGACATACGGCTCATCATCCAAGCTTACGCTAATTGAGACTATTAGGATGCCAAAGGGTATACTTTTCATGATGGTGTTTTTCCTCAGCACCAGCTACGGCAGCCTTGCAATTGCCGAAGATAAAAACGGCGTTTCTCCACAGGTAATCACCCTGCCGTCCGGACCAGGCTCGATCCAGGGGCTTGGTGATTCGTTTCAGCCGCAGTTGAACAATGGCAGCGGCAGTTACGGAATTAAAATTAGCGTGCCCAGCGGTGCCTCCGGCCATAGGCCTGAACTATCTCTAATTTACAATACGGGCAATGGCAATGGCGCCATGGGGATCGGCTGGCAGATCGGAGGCCTTCTTACAGTCCAGCGTTCCCTGGATTATGGGATACCCCGCTATATAGATGGGCCAAACGGCCTAGATGATGATGGTGACGGGATAATCGACAATCATGAGGAGATCGATCGTTTTTCAGGCATTGATGGAGAGGAACTTGTACAGCTTTCCGACAACTTCTGGCGTGCCGAGAATGAAGGCGTTTTTTTTCGTTATGAGAAGCTGGAACAAGGATGGGAGGTACGGGCAAAGAACGGAATCAGCTATTTATTAGGTTCCCGCACAACGACGCGGATCGAGAACAATGAAAATATTTTCTGCTGGCTTCTTGAACGCATTACCGATCTCAACGGTAATGTCATTGACTACAGATACTCTGATGACTCAGGATCGCCTGGTCAAAAATATCTTTCCGAAATCCGCTGGGGTCAACCGGGCGCCTTTTATGCGGTTGTTTTTTCATATGAAAAGGATCGCCGGGACATACATTCAAGCTACACCAGCGGTTTTGAAGTTACCACTGGCCTGCGTCTTGCTCAAATCGATGTTATCGGTCAAGGGCTGCCAGTGGAGGCCGGCGTTCTCACAGGGGATCTCAACAATGACGGGACGGTAGATTTTCTTATTCGGCGGTATATTCTAGAATACGATCCCGATTCTCATGCTTCTCTTCTTCAAAAAGTAACTCAGGTCGGCAATGATGGCACCTCGAGATTGCCTGCCGTTTCATTAAAGTACACCCGGTGGACGCCGCCTGATAATATAGCTGCATCCATCATCAGGGGAACCGAAGAGCCGACGGCTGCGGTGAACCATTCCAGCGTCGAATTGATCGACATGAATATGGACGGATTGCCGGATTTACTGTCAACGAGTGCATCAGTACATCGTGTTTACCAGAACAAAGGAGAATCCGAAGAGGGTCTCATTGCATGGGCTACAGTCGGAAGTTATGTCGATAATGCTCCACCACTGGATATTGCTTCACCTAAAAATCATCTTGTCGATATTGATGCTGACGGTCTGGCTGACCTTGCCCACAAGCTGACCTCCTATTCCTTCCGCCTATACCAGAATACCGGTGCTAAAGCCTGGGAACCATCATCTATTGTGGTTTCGACCGCTTCAACCTGGCCAATCTGGCCATATGATGGTGCATTGGGTTCGCTAAGCCGAACCTTAGATATCGATCATAACCGGCATGGGGATATCCTTTATACAGGAATTAGCGGTTACCGTCTGTGGATGCTTCATCCTGGCGGACAATACTCCTCCGAAGTTCGACCGCCGTCGGTAAATGACGGGAGCCAAACATTTCGTTTTGATTTACCTGGAACGTATATTGCCGACTTGAACGGAGATAGCCTTCAGGATCTGGTTTGGGTTCAAGCCTCACGGTTGGTGTATTGGCCCAGTATGGGGCGTGGCAGTTTCGGCCCGCCTCAGTTTTACCCACTTGGCTTCACTTTATCTTCATCGGACATTTTGAAAACCGGTTTTTCCGATGTCAATGGTGACGGCCTCCCCGATTTAATCGCAATGCGACCGGGCAGCATGGTCAACGGTATTTATTATTGGCTGAATTTAGGTCAAGAAGGGTTAGATGTGTGCAGGACCATCTCTGGACTACCTGCAATAAATGCCTCTGACGCTATCCGCTGGGTGGACATGAACGGTAACGGTTCGATTGACATATTGATTGCAAACAATTCCCGACCCAATGGTTATCGCAATCAGGTCATTGATTTTGTCACTGGTACCAGGCCTCACCTGATCTCAAATATTAAAAATGGCATAGGGCTCGAGATTTCATTTGAATATGACACCTCTGTGAAGCAAATGATTGAAGCCGAGGCAAAGGGCAGTCCATGGTCGTCCACTATGCCCATTTCGGTTCCTGTGGTTTCAAAGCTTACTGAGAATGACGGACTGGGAACTGTTTATACCCAAGAGTTTACTTATCGAGATCCCTATTATGATCCGGAAAAACAGGAGTTCCGGGGATTCGCTTTTGCCCAGATTCGGGAACCAGGAGACGGATCATCCCCTACCAGGATTACAAAATATTGGTTTGACACAGGCTCAGAAATAGACTCGTTAAAAGGTAAAGTCTTAAAGCAAGAAGTGGCCAGTGAATCGGATCAGCTGTTCTTTAGAACTGAGAACGAATGGCACTACCGCCCTCTAGGTGCAGACAGTCATGGACAGGAAGTCGTTTTCCCTGAGAACACCGCAGCAGATATTTTCCTTTTCGAGGGCGGATCCGATCCGGTTCAGCTACGTTCCGAATTTGTTTATGATGATTACGGGAATGTTATTGAAGAGAAAAGACTGGGAATCACTGACGGCACCAGTCATGAGATGGGCCAAGATGAAATCCTTTCCAGCCTTGACTTTATCTATGATTCGGAAAACTGGATCTTAGACCGATCGTGGCGTCAACGAACGACAGATTACTCAGGAGAATTGCAGGCTGAAAGCCGCTATTATTATGACAATTTGCCGCTTGGCGAGATGGGATCCCATGGCCGGCAGACCCTTCAGGAAGACTGGCTGGATACCTCGGAAAAGTATATCGCCAGCCTCTCAATGGAATATGACACTTACGGGAATGTCATCAGGAGAACCGACGCAAACAATCATTACCGAACGATGGTGTTTGATGCTCTGCTTCACACCTACCCGGTCTCGGAAACGGTTTATTTAGAGTCAACATCCTTAAACTCCTCAGCCAGTTATGACTACGGGCTTGGTTCGATTACACTGACGCAGGATTTCAACGGGCAGGCGACCTCTTTTCATTATGACAGTTTCGGGCGCGTGACAGCAATCTCCCGGCCAGCCGGTGCCGCAGAATACTACTCCTATGATCTTTCAGATCCGATAAGCCACATTTTTAAGCAAGTTCGCGAGAATGTGGGCGGTGGGACCTTTGACACATACACATTCTTCGATGGATACGGCCGAAAACGTGGTGTCAAGTCAGAGGCCGAAGATGGGCAATGGCTCTACCAGGATGTTGTTTCCTTAAGCAGTAGAAAGCAGGTAAAAGAACAATGGCTGCCCTATCAGTCTTTGACAAGTGCTTATGAGGTCCCGGATCCTCTAAAAACCCACCTCACCAAAGAATACGATATCCGAGATCGCCCGGTAAAATTAACGAATCCTGATGGGACATATTCCTCGGTAGTTTATGAACCACTGGCTGTCCATACCCATGATGAAAATGACACGGCAGGCAGCAATACACCCAAGAGTGTGCGCCATGATGGGCTGGGTCGGATTGTTGAAGTAACTGAGCGCAATGGCCCCGACGCCCAGTATATCACCTCCTATGAATGGAACACCTTAGGAGATCTGACCAAAATTACAGACCCTCAGAACAATCAAAAAACAATCAGCTATGACTCATTGCGCCGGAAAATTTTGATGGATGATCCGGACCGAGGTAGGATGAATTATGAATATGATGACGTCGGTAACCTTATCCGCACAAAAGACAATAAAAGTCAGGAAATCGTCTATTCGTATGATGCCGCCAATCGTATTTTAAGTGAAGACTACCTGGATGATAAAGGAATCGTGCCTGATGTGTCATATCATTATGATGATCCTTCAGCTGATCATCATGAAGCTGCCAACCTGAAGGGGAGAGTCTCGTGGATCAAGGATGTTTCCGGGGGGCAGTTTTTTTCTTATGACAGCCGGGGAAACCCCCTGTGGACCGTAAAACGAATCGATGACAGCGGAACGGTTCAGGACTTTAAAGCCGCCATCACCTACGATGCCATGGACAGGGTTACGTCCATGATCTGGCCGGACAATGACATCATCACCTATACTTACAATGCCCGGGCGCTCCTGGAGTCTATCCCCGGCATTGTAGACAGCATCGATTACCATGCCTCCGGCCAGATCGCGGCCATCACCCATGCCAACGGGATCTCCACCAGCTACACCTATGACCCACGGCACAGGCTCAGCTCGCTTCATTCCCACAACACCCTTCAGGCCGATGAGGCCATTCAGCACCTGACCTACACCCTGGACGGGGTGAGCAATATCACGCAAATTTCCGACGGCCGGCCAATCCCGGCCGATTCACCGAAGAACGCCACTCAGAGCTTTCGATATGACGATCTCTATCGGCTCACCCATGCCGAAGGCCCGGGCTATGGCGCCATCAATTTCCAGTATGACAAAGTCGGCAACATGATTCACAAAACCTCACCGGCAATGCCGGACCCGGCTCACATCGATGATAATCTCATCAACCTGGGCCAGATGACCATCGGCGCCGCCGCCGGCGCCTTCAATCGGACCGGCCGGCTTCCCGGAGACGATCCCGGTCCCCATGCGATTACCGGCGCAGAAAGCGGCTTGACCTATGATTACGATGACAACGGCAATATGATCCTGGTCAACGGCGACCAATACACTTGGGATTTCAAGGACCGGCTCGTCAGGGTTCAGAAGGGTTCGCTCGATACGGTCTACGTTTATGATTACAGCGGGCAGCGGGTATTGAAAAGGACGACGGAAAACAACGTTTCCAAGACCACACATTACACCAGTAAGACCTACGAGGTGCGCCAGGGCAGCCCGGTTAAGTATGTATTTGCCGGCACCCGAAGGGTGGCGCAGATCAAAGGCAGCCTTGACCAGCTCAAGAAAACACGTGCCATTGCCCTGCAGGCAGGGTGGAATCTGATTGCACTGGACATCGAACCAAACGACCCGGCCGTGAGCGAAGCCCTGAGCTCAATTGAGGGCAAGTATACAGAGGTGTGGGCCTATGAACCGGCGAGCGACAACTATATCGGATTGGTTCCCGGAAAAGGCGTTGATGACCTGACCGCCATCCACGCCCAAACCGGCTATTTTGTCTACATGGCACAAGGGGCTGAACTGACGGTGACTGGAACAAAGGCCTCAAATGACCAGCCGTTAACAACAGGCTGGAACCTGATCTCCTGCCCAACTGAGAGGGCTATAGCGGTATCAGAAGCGTTAAGCGCGATTGAGGGCAAGTATGAAGTTCTCTGGGCCTTTGATGCTGAAACCCAAGGTTGGCAAACCTATGCTCCGGGCCGGCCACCATTTCTAAATACTCTTGAAACACTCGAATCCGGCAAAGCCTACTGGATTCAGATGAAATCAGATGAAACACTGAGTCACACCGAGAACCCATCAAGCATACGCTTTTACCACCCTGACCATCTGGGAAGCACTAATATAGTTTCAGATGAAAACGGCACCGTTTTAGAAACTACCGAGTTTTATCCCTTTGGCAGGCCCCGGTACGAGGAAAAGACCGGGTTTGAGTCGGCTTATAAGTATACGGGGAAGGAACTGGATGCTGAGAGCGGGCTGATGTATTACGAGGTTAGGTATTATAATGCGGTGGTGGGGAGGTTTGTTAGTGTGGATCCTTATCATTGTGAGCTAACTGGAGGAAACCGGCGTTTCTTAGAGGTGCTTACCAACCCTCAACAAAGAAATCTATATACTTACGTAAGCAATAATCCCATAATCCGAGTTGACATTTTTGGCCTTGATCAGACCGAAATTTATGTCGCTTTGACTCCATTGGGAATCTATCCTGGTATGGTAATCGGAACACTACTTTTTGGTCCCGTAAATCCCATCGTTGGATCTATTATTGGGGGTTCTGTTGGAAGCTCAGGTATTAAACTTGGAGTCACTATAGATAAAACTACTCGAGAAGTATACATGAATTTTGGCATAAGAAGTAGTACTGCCACAAAGCCTTCAGTTAGTGCAAGTCGGCTCCTCTCCGCATCTAGCCCTAAACAAGGAATTAGTATCGGAGCCAAAGCAAGCTTGTTCGGAAATGCAATAAAAGCGAGCTATTCTCGCAGAGGTGAATTATCTTTTTCCTCAGGGGAAACGACAAAGATAATAGGAGGTTCTGCATCTCTCGGACTATCATACTCACTGAAGACAAAATTTACCATCTCTCGCAAATTGTCTGATGCCCTTTGGAATACATCACCAAGTGGAATGGTAAGAGGCTTGATTAAAGAACTCAATGACTACGTGGCTATAAATCGACCAACTGATAACAATTTGTATCCTTATGATGTTAGAGTGTCTAATTCGACTATAGTAAATCAACCAATTCTTCAAGAAAGCGACAAAATGCCAGTAGGACAAAACCAATAGAGGTCAGGTCTACACTCTCGACATCGAGGAACCATAAAGCCACAAGGTCCATACAATATGGGCCGAGAAAACATAATGAAAGCAGTAAAATTTAGTGAAGCCTTTATGAAACTGGAATATTCACCTTCCTTTCCCATAAGGTTTTTCAATTCCAAGTGCGCAAAAAAGGAGCAAGATAATGAAAACAACGAATTGGCTGAAAAACCTATCTGTTTCAGGACGGTTTCTGATCATGGTTTTCCTCCTTTTTGGCAGTTCTGCCGGCTATGCCAAAATTCCTGAGCCGGCCAATGTCATTTATGGCATCCCGCCGGCAGGCGTCAGCCTGGTAAGCCTGGAAATCAACGGCCAGGAAATCGTCGCCTACACCATGGGCGCTGATCCAAAAGCCGGCAATTACTATATCCTGATAGTGCCGATCGACGCCCTGGACCCACAGGAACCGGGAACGGCCAGGCCAGGTGATGTGGCATCCATTTATCTGGACAATGCCCCGCAACCGGCAAAGACGGTCATTATCGGTTCTCGGGGTACCTTTAAAAAGATTCATCTCGACAACAGCGATATTGACGGAGATGGTTTAACCGATGCCGAGGAGCGGGACATTGGGACAAATATTAATAATCCCGACACTGACGGTGATGGCTTGACGGACTTCGATGAAGGGACACTGGGGACAAACCCTTTGCTGATCGACTCAGATGGAGACGGATACAGCGACGGCCAGGAATCCGAGGCTGGCACTGATCCCGATAATCAGAGCAACCTCCCGGTAGTTTATGTGAATATGGACAACACCTCCGGCACAGAAGACGGTTCGGAGCAGAATCCATACAATACAATAATTGAAGGCATTGAAGCTGCACCTCAAAAATATACCGTGATAGTAGCACCAGGGATTTACCAGGAAAACATTGTTATCGAAACATCGGTCAGTCTTGTTGGCTCTGGTCCAGATCTAACCATAATTGATGGGGGGAATTTTGGCGATGTGATTTATTTAGATCCAGCTTCAGCAGTTGAAATTAAGCTTAAAGGATTCACCATCAGGAATGCTGAAAACGGCATTTTTTGTGGCGATAACACTTCTTTATCGATCCGTAATAATATTTTTACAGAAATCTCCGATACAGCCATATTTCTTGGCTCTTTCTGCAATGCAAAAGTCGTAAATAATACAATTACCGGAAATAAAACCGGTACAGGCATTAATACTGCTTCATCAGATGTATCCATTATAAATAACATTTTATATGATAATGATATTGGAATTGCCTGTACAGAGGACGCACAACCCCGAATTGATTATAATGACGTCTGGCAAAGCCGAACGGCTGATTATGATGTTTGTTTTTTTGGTGAACATGATGTTGCCATACCGCCGGACTTTGCAGAAACCGGCTGGCATGATTATCACCTGTCAATAGAGTCCGGATGCATTGATAATGGCGATCCAGTGGAGTCACTGATCGTGGACTACACCGGCGGCAGTGTATTTAACCTCAACGACACAACTAACGTAGAAGCTGGAGACCGGCTGTGGATTTCCGATGGAATTCATTCTGAAACCACGACAGTCCAAACGGTTGGGGCATCTTTTGTATCGATTACCTGGGAATTAATGAATCAGTATCCGGCCGGCAGTTCACTCCTGTTTACCGAATTTTCCGATCCGAGCAACGAACCCCCACCTGGCGACCTGCGAATCGATATGGGCGCCTATGGCAATACCGCATCCGCCGGCGGCAAGACGCCTGTCCTGGCAGGTGATACAGACGGAGATGGTGATGTGGATGGAACAGACCTCGCGGCTCTGCAGGAAGATTTTGGCCGCAGTAATTGCAGCGGAGATTGCCAGGTCAATATAGATGCCGACACAGATGTCTATATCTCAGATCTTTCTCTCTTTGCTGATAAATTTGGAATGACTGTATACGTAAATGACGTCCAGATATATATTGATCCGAATGTGGCTCCCCAATTTAACTTAGCATTGAACACTGGTGGAATTTACCCCAATGCGGATGAGTCCGATCTAGGATGGGGTGGGGGGGCTCGTCCATGGGATCTGGTTGATGGTATGAGATCATATCCTTCGTGGAACTATGGACTTGCCACATCATGGACATTAAGCGGTTGGTATCAAGCAACCATCAACTTCGGCGGTCCGGTTACTTTTGACACTGTCGTGCCTTGGTGGCACGGGTATCCCCCCTACGCCCCAAGAATCGCCAAGGTTCAAGTATGGGATGACGCTTCATGGGTAGACGTCTTTAGCACTACGAATGCCTTTGACTACTTTATTATAAATTCAGACCCCAGCATCGATCCTAACCTCAGTGCCGGTTCCTCCGCCACTGAGTTCAATTTTAATCCAGTTACTGCGTCCAAAGTACGCGTAACTTGGGATCAGGAGGAAATTTATATTCGCAGTGGTTATCACGCTTGGTTATACTCATTCGAGGTTTACTCTCACTGCTGTCCGACTAACAATTGAATAGTTTCAATAGGTTAAAAAAATAAATATCAACGTAAATTGTTATGTATATTTTTCATCTCAAAGAATCAGGGAAGTGGACATCGCAGCAGATGGGTTCCCGATTCGGTGTAACCGAAACGGTCGAGAGAGAAAGAGGGACAATTTTATATTTGCATTCAAAATAGAAAAGCAAATAAGGGTAAAAAATACGATCAGGCACTTATGAAAGTACTGGATGACTATGACAATCCTGGTTCTGGTGTAACTGTCTATGGCACATTTACAGATGATTTTTCAGAGTCAATAAATAGTCAAACAGAAGGGATGGTAATGTACGGCTAACCACAACAATATCAACAAAAAAGAAACCAGTATTTACATTCTGAGGCAATAGAATGAGCCGCAAGAAAGCAAGGCAATATTGGAAAATTCAAGAATGGGATGGGTACTCAAAATTGTTTTAGCAAAAGATTTACGTAGGACAAATCAGTGATAAGCGATTCAAAGAGCTTCTAAAAGTTTTGGCATCAAAGATATCAACCATCATCCTGCTCTGAGGGGAAATGATCGGGCTGATTGGTTTGCGAAAGCGTCGTCAATCATGAGCCGGAGCAGAGAAATCAGATAAAGAATCATGGCAGGCAGCCAAAAACGAAAGGGTGGTATTGTGATGAAACAGCGTAGCAGCGTCATGAAAAAGCGGCGCAGTAAATATATCAGTATTTTTACCGGCTTGCTCATATGCCTTGCGTTTACCTTTCCTTCTGTTGCCGATGCATCAACATATTACTCTAATTACGGGCAGAATCGAACTCACAACATTGCGGTTATGGTAGGGAGTCACAACTTCCAAGTCAATGGGATAGCGGCAAACAGGAACACCGAATGGTACGTTGATGGCGTTTATACCGGATCCGACGAAAATGATTGGTCTGGGACATTCGCGATTGATCCCGAGTACACGAAATATGTGTCAGGTAATGTCCAGGTAAAGGCTCTCGTCTACGATCGTTATTGGAACTATGAAGAATACCACATTTGGAATGTGTCAGTTGCTGATACCACTGCGCCAAGCGTTCCGGAGTTGCAGTCACCTGCAAACGGCATTTCCATATATGATCAGACGCCATACTTCAACTGGGCCAACTCAACCGACTCAGGATCTGGAATGGATCATTATGAAATTGAAATCTATGATAAGGATCTCAGCTGGGGTGATATTTCGGACACAACTACAGCCTCTAATTATACGCCCTCAAGCAACATCCCTTACGACAGGATTTATTGGAAAGTCCGTGCGGTTGACAGAGCGGGAAACAGAAGCGGCTGGTCACCAGAATGGTATTTCGATCTTAAAGATATAGGGCGTCCATTTGTTCCATCCCTAATATCACCTGCCAATGGCACGATAACAACAGATACGACCGTTTCACTAGATTGGAGCGACTCCACGGATCCTGGATCAGGCATCAGTGAATACCAGGTCCAAGTCGATAATTCCAGCTCATTTTCAAGTCCTGAATTTGATGCGACTCCTAGTTCCTCCAAAGACACAACATCTTCACTACCAGACAATCTGTACTATTGGCGTGTTAGAGCGAAAGATAATGCAGGCAACTGGAGCTATTGGTCTTCCACAAGAAATTTTCGTGTCGATACCACTGCGCCAAGCGCTCCGGAGTTGCAGTCACCTGCAAACGGCATTTCCATATATGATCAGACGCCATACTTCAATTGGGCCAACTCAACCGACTCAGGATCTGGAATGGATCATTATGAAATTGAAATCTATGATAAGGATCTCAGCTGGGGTGATATTTCGGACACAACAACAGCCTCTAATTATACTCCCTCAAGCAACATCCCTTACGACAGGATTTATTGGAAAGTCCGTGCGGTTGACAGAGCGGGAAACAGAAGCGCCTGGTCACCAGAATGGTATTTCGATCTTAGAGATATAACGCCTCCATCTGTTCCATCCCTGACATCACCTGCCAATGGCACGATAACAACAGATAATACCGTTTCACTAGATTGGAGCAACTCCACGGATCCAGGCTCAGGCATCGGTGAATACCAGGTCCAAGTCGATAATTCCAGCACATTTTCAAGCCCTGAATTTGATGCGACTCCAAGCTCCTCCAGTGACACAACATCTTCACTATCAGACAATCTGTACTATTGGCGTGTTAGAGCGAAAGATAATGCAGGCAACTGGAGCAGTTGGTCTTCTACCAGAAATTTTCGTGTCGATACCACTCCGCCAAGCATTCCGGTGTTGCAATCACCTGCAAACGGCAGTTCCACATCTGATCAGACACCATACTTCAATTGGGCCAACTCATCCGACTCAGGATCTGGAATGGATCATTATGAAATTGAAATTTACGATGGTGATATTACCTGGGGTGATATTTCAGATGCTACGGCATACTCACACTATACCCCAGGAGAGAACATTCCACTTGACACTATATATTGGAAGGTACGAGCTGTCGATAATGCTGGTATCAAGAGTAACTGGTCGGAGATATGGTCATTGGTGATTAGAATTCTGACGCCCCCGGAAATATCAATCGAATCCGGCCCTGATGGAACAGTAAATCATGATGATGTTACATTCACATGGGTGGGGACCGATGTTGACGGTGTAGTTGTTGGCTACGAGTATGAGATTGATGGGCAGGGTACTTCAACTCTAGAGACCACTGCAACGTTCAATAATTTATCTGATGGACCGCACACGTTTAAGGTTAGAAGCTTGGATAATGATGGCCTGTATTCGAATTGGGATAGCAGGAACTTCATAATAGATACGAATCGAGCTCCGACTTTAAGTGGCGGGGATGTTGATCCTAACCGCGGAGGCCCAGATCAACTATTTTCATATCTTATCCAATATATTGATGATGATGGCGATATGCCCTCCAAAAAACAAGTACTAATTGATGGTACGCCCCATGAAATGGAAATCTCATTTGGCAGTGATCCAAAGGTCGGAATTTGGTACATCTATGAAATATTGGGAAGTGAGTTAGGAGAAGGGTCACATAATTGTTCATTTTATTTCGAGGATGGCAATGGCGGAAGTGACATATTTCCAAGTAGCGGAATCATCCAAGAGCCTGAAGTGGTCATTTTGCCCGGAGAAATTAAAGGCAGCAAATGGAATGATCTTAATGGAAACCGGCAATGGGATTCCGGTGAACCCGGTCTTCAGGGATGGCTCATATATATCGACGCAAATGATAATGGTCAAAAAGATATGGAAGAACTTTACGAAATTACAGATGAAAATGGAAACTATTCTTTTACGGAATTACCACCTAATACTTATATAATTGCCGAAGAATCTCAGAATGGATGGATTCAGACTTATCCTAATCCCAGCGTTGAGGGTGAACTAATATCGGGAAGCAAATTGCAAAATTTTAGGAACAATAACACATTTGAAGATTCAACCGTTCCAATGTATGCACAAGGTTTGCAAATTAGCTTAGATAACATGCATGCACAAAGTAATAGTTCAGGACCGCTAATCAACATGGATGATTTTCGTAATGACGCAAGATTTGCCGGAATTGACGGAAGCGGATTTGCGGTTGTTGTTCTGGACACTGGTGTCGATTTAGACCATCCTTTTTTCGGCCCTGACGCAAACAGTGACGGTATCGCTGATAGGATCGTATTCAATCAGGATTTTACTCCAGATGGTGATCCAAACGCTCAAGATAGGCACGGTCATGGATCCAATGTATCAGGGATTATAGCTTCTGAACATGGTACCTATACCGGCATATGCCCCGGAGTAGACATCATCCATCTCCAGGTTTTGGATGACAGCGGTAATGGACAGTTCGGTTGGATGGAAAATGCCCTGGGATGGGTAATTGATAACCATGAAGCCTTTAATATTGTTGCTGTAAACCTTTCGATTAGTGACCGTGACAATTGGAGCACTTCAGGATCACACTACGGAATTGGTGATGAGTTGGCAACTTTAGCCGAGAACAATATTATAGTAGTTTCAGCAGCAGGTAATTATTTCAATAATTTTGATAGTATACAAGGTGTTGGCTATCCAGCAGCAGACGATAATTCGCTCGCAATATCAGCCGTCTACGACTCTGGAAATGCTGGACACCCATATCCTGAATTCGGAGACGCTGAGGCGTATTCCAGTTCCCCGGACCGAATCACTCCATTCACCCAAAGGCACAGGACGTTGACTAGCGTTTTTGCGCCAGGAGCGCCAATAACAAATGCAGGCCCTTCTGGTAATATGACAACATGGAGCGGGACAAGTCAAGCAGCACCCCATATTGCAGGCATTGCTGTACTGTCTCAACAACTGGCGGAAGAGCAGCTTGGTCGGAGACTAACAATAGCGGAGTTTAGCCAACTTCTTGTAGACACAGGTGTTACTATCAATGATGGTGACGACGAGGATGACAATGTTACGAACACGGGCATTGATTTTCAGCGTGTAGATGTTATGGCGCTTGCAGAAGCCATACTTGCTATAGGTGGACGGCATATAGTTAATTTGCAATCAGGACAAGTAATTGAAGACGTCGATTTTGGAAATATGCTATGCGACCCGCCTAGAATAGTTGAGGATCTTAGTAATGTCGTAGTTTATGAAGGACAAGACGCTATCTTTAATATCTCCGCCACTGGTACTGAGCCGTTGAATTATCAGTGGAAAATAAATGGTGATAATGTTGGGGAAAATAGTCCGACTTTAAACCTTAGCAGGGTATCAATAAGTGATGACGGCTCTGAAATCACTTGTGATATAACCAATTATTGCGAGGCCATAACAAGTAAAGCGGCTATACTTACGGTTGTGCCGGCAGATTCAGATGAAGATGGTCTTCCTGATTCAATAGAAAATACTTCATGCACGGATTCAAACGATGCCGACACCGATGATGATGGCATCTTGGATGGTGATGAGGATGCAGACCATGACGGTATATTCGGCATAGCGGACAATGAAACCCATCCGTGCGATCCTGATTCTGACGGCGACGGTATTTATGACGGTACAGAAATCGGAATGACAGCGCCTACTGCATCTGACACAGATGTGTCTGCGGGTTTCTTTAAAGCAGATGCCGATCCTAATGAACAGACAGATCCCACCAAATCCGACACAGACGGCGACGGAATCGACGATGGCTTGGAAGATGTCAATCACAATGGTGCTATCGATCCCTGCGAACCCGATCCAGCTATAAAAACAACAGACATTTCGGTCGATTTCGATAGCGACGGCGATGTGGACGGCGTGGACTTGGTTGCCTTCACTGAAGCCATCGAATATGGTACGATTGATCCATGCTTCGAAGTTTTTGCCACATACATGGGTTTAGCGGTGTTTCCAGCCGATCCGGACGATGACGGTATCCTCAGCGATGGGAATTACAGCGGCATTGCAGGCGATTATCCTTGCCCTGATTCTATGTCGACCGATTGCGACGACAATTGTCCGCAGAATTTTAACCCTGGTCAAGCTGATTCGGATGGCGATGGAACCGGTGATGCTTGCGACCCGGGTATTATCGACAATTTTGAAGATGGTATTATTGATTTAAACTTATGGACGGTGGGCGGCTCTTCACGCTCTACCTACGGTGGACCGGGTGGACCCTGGCAATATGTAAATGATGAGATTGTAGCTTCAGACGGTTACTTAAGGTGCCAGGTTTTAGGGCCACAATCCCCCAATACCTTTGGTGCAGAAGCATGGGTTAGAACCAATTACAATTTTAATGATGGGGGAAAATACCTCACTAACTTCACCTGGGAGTCGGTTCCACTTGATAATTATTACAATGCTTATAGTATTCAGGTAACAGACGGCTATATTGATCCATATGGAAACCCGCTCTGGCTCCTGTACTATGATGGTCCTGGAACAGCCAATTTTTTATATACCGGATCTAATGTCGCCCTGCAATTAAGTTACAATACCCCGGACCCCGGTTACAGCAAGGAAAGCTGGTCAATTGTGATCGATCCTGCTGGATCTGCAATTCTTTATGATAGCCCTGATGCCGGTGGTGCTTTAATACGGCAGGTGACTCTTGATCATGATTATCCTTGGTATGTCCGTTTCGTCGTGCATGATGCCACTTCAGCAGGTTTTCAATCCGTTGGAGCAGAATTCAGGCTGTATGACTTCCATGCTACTACGTTTGGAGTTCACGATAATGAAGACGGCACGGTTACCCAAATTAGAATTGATGGCTCCAAACTTATGTGGCTTCAAGATGCCAACTATGCCAAGACATCAGGTTATGATGCAGATGGCAGAATGACATGGCATGAGGCTATGGCGTGGATTGATTATTTCAACAGCATTAGCTACAAAGGCTATGATAACTGGCGGTTGCCTGCAGCTTTTCCTATTAATGGATCCAGCTATCATTTTCCAGATCAAGCAACCTGCGATGGTTCTAGTGATTATGGTTATAATATTACAAGCACTCATAGTGAGATGTCATTTATGTATTAAGTCGAGTTGGGGAATTTGGGGTATCATGCCCCTGACCCCGACTGTCTTTCTTATCCTCAGCCCGGCTGGGGACTCTTAAATACTGGTCCTATAAAAAACCTAATGAATACCGGGCATACCCCAGGCGACCCCCGTGGGGATGCGGCGGCCTATTGGGCCGGGACTACCCAACCGGAAAGCCCGGACAGCGCTTTTGATTTCAGGTTCAAATATGGCGACCAGTCGCGCCACTCCAAGTCTTTCGATAATTACACCTGGGCTGTACGATCTGTTGAGAGCGGGCAAATTGAGAACTGGTAATACAAAACACCGATGCCCACAGCACGGGTTTTGAAATATGTAGGTGTCGCGTCTTGATTAGTGACTATCGATTTCCGCTAAGTAACTGATCTATGTTTGACAGCGATCTGCTTATAAGTCAACAGTGGTTTGTTGGGGGATTTCCTATTAGCCACTCGCTCATTTCTGTCGCTCGACACACACAGAATGATACGGACCATTGGCCTCCGCGACCGGTCTTCGCACAAGGCTTTGCCCCGGAGTGCCTGCGACGCCCCTGACAGTCAATCGCTTTGGGATAATCCATCCATTTATGTCTGAAAGTCATGGGAAATTTTTTCCCGGGCGCGTTTGCCTGTAGGAATGATTTATTGTCTGCGGATGTCTTCGAGCGTCTGTGGCTATAATAAAGGATTCTGAAATCAGCCATATCGATAATCAGTTTATTTCCATTATCTCTTTTCGTCCGACAACGAATAGAAAAAACTTTAAATTTTTTTGAATGTCCCAAAAAGAATTTCCATACTGAAAAAGCAATGCCTTATCTCAAAAAGAAGGGAGGTGACGAATGAAGAATCAAGGGAAAACTAATGTTGCAAGAGCTAAATTGGTTATTATATTTGCATTTCTATCTTTCGTAATGGCATCGGCAGTACCCGTATTTGCCACAATTCCTCAAGTCGAAAGGGATGCACTGATTGCTCTCTACAACAGCACAGATGGTGATACCTGGTATACCTTCGGCGGATGGAAAACTCCACCATTAGATGCAGATGGTTTTGCCATGCCGGGCACGGAAAACACTTGGTATGGGATAACCTGTGACGCGGGGAATACAACTGTTACGCAAATGTCTTTGGAAGACAATAATCTGTACGGAACAATTCCACCTGAGCTTAGCAACCTGACCAGCCTGATAAGCCTTGATCTGTTTAACAACCAGATTTCCGGCAGCATTCCCCCCGAACTTGGCAGCCTAGCAAACCTGACACTTCTTTCTTTAGCCAGCAATCAACTTACCGGCAATATTCCAGGCGAGATGGGCAACCTAACGAATCTCGAATACCTTCGCCTCAACGACAATCACTTAACAGGTGCTGTACCATCATCTATTACGAATCTTGTTAATTTAGTTGATTACTCGAGTGACTTTTGCGGTAATCACCTTTTTACTGATGAAACTGCTGTCAGAGAATTCCTTAATAAAAAACAAAGTGGCCGTGACTGGGAAAGCTGTCAGACCCGGCCCTCCCTGGGCAAATGGGACTTTGAAAACAACTATGATGATTCCAGCGGAAATCAGTACCATTTAACCCCTTATGGAACCGTCCCGTTTGTTCCGGTTGTCCGAGGGGGACTATCGGTTGATTTTGGCGGCGGCAGTACGACCTATCCCATGGTTCCAGGGAGCATCGATGTGCTTGACAGCTCCGGTTCACCTGGAGGTCAGCCCAATGTCAGTGATTTCAATGTAACTGGTATGTCAATCATGGGATGGCTGCGCCTTGATTCACTTTCCGGCGAGGGGGAGAGTCCGATCATTTCACAGGATAGAACCAGTGTCAGCGCAACAGAGAAAGGATATTATCTGGGACTCGATCCTGACGGCGTTCTGACCTTTATGCTGAGAGACACAGCTGATAATCGACTGTACGGTATATCACAGAAACCCATTGACATCATGAAGTGGACCCACTTTGCCTTAACATGGGACGGTAATTATTACGGCGGGATAAAGATGTATGAAAATGGGTCGCTTTTTCCATTGGACACTTTTCGGTATGGTGAGTTTTTCGGTATGGATGGAGATTCAATGTCTATCCGTATCGGGGCGTCACATGGCGACTCAGATCAGATGATATTTGGGTTTGACGGGCAACTGGATAATTTGAGTCTATGGCGGGGGGTACTGACAATCGAAGAAATCGCTGACAACTACAAAATGGATTCGGACGGCGACGGCATATTCGATGACGGCGATCGCAGTGGCATAGCCGGAGACAACCCGTGTGCAGCCGGCAATATATCAGATTGCGATGACAACTGTATATCTTAAAAGTTAAACGAAATTCATCTAAAACCCTGGCAAGCCGCGTAACACAAGGCGTTTGCTGCTGCTATGGCCTGTGAGAGCCTTCTGGATATGATCTTTCAATCGCTGTGCACCTTTAGC
>Ga0209454_1000294_pt1 | contig 26670 bp, 15 predicted proteins | sample WorMetHERISLAND1_2_FD_187400 | JGI IMG/M metagenome (GOLD analysis project Ga0209454, IMG submission 187400) | Marine gutless worms symbiont microbial communities from Max Planck institute for Marine Microbiology, Germany - Olavius geniculatus... | ecosystem: Host-associated > Annelida >... | reverse complement strand
GTCGACAATTTAGTAGCAAAATGCGTTCCGGCCGGGCGGACGCCGGGCGGGGCGGATTTTTGCCGGTAAATTATCGACCGGGGAAAACTTTTCTGAGGAGCGGGACGATCCTATAATAGGGCATCGGCGGGGGCAAGGCGTGGCTCCATCTGGAACCAACCAGGAACAGACTGTCTGACTGAGGAGCCGTACTGTAATTTATCGGTCTCGCTGCTGCAGGCTGGTAACGGTGACGATGACGGTGGCGGTGGGCGCCTCGTATGCGGCCGTCCGCTGAGTGAGTTTATTACGACATACCGACCACATCCTCACGCACAAACTCCACTTGTTTCGAATTGGTGGAATCTAAGAAAATATTGTACTCGCCATAGAATGGTAACAAAGTCAGTAACAGCAACAAAGCATGCAATGTATAGCCTTAACTAACATGCGACCAAAACGACGGAGAGTCCAACGTCCAACAGCATTTATAGATTTCACTTTCGTTCATCAACGAACTTAACAGACTTTTATAGTTAATTTAGTTCCGACTAATATGTACTCTCAACGTTGGTCGATAAGCTTTTTCACTGCACAAGCTGCACTGCAGAACCACGGCGAATCGATACTAGTGGAGCATGGATAAGAAACACCACAAGAACCTATCTTGCTGGCTGCTCGAGTGTCTCTGTAGAGTTATTTAGCGACGCCTCACAGCAAGCAGTACCATAACATCACACGCCACTGTTGAATATCAGAGCAAAAAACTTCAACAGGGCGATATGAGTCAAAACTCGAAAACAGCAAAAATGGTTTTGTGGCGATATGATCACGTGTTGAATTTCAGACTGGCCCTTACAAGACTAGCCATTCTAAATACTTAAAATAAAAATACAAAAAAACTGAAGTCGCAAGCCGAAACAATGTAGTACACCAGTCCGTGCCGACACCACGTATATTTTGCAGTAAATGTCAATGCCCATGGTAGAAAGACACGTCCAGGAATGTCTGAATTTTAGTCTATCGTTCTGTCTGAATGACGTCGGTGGATCGAGGCATTGTAAGCTCATTTTCGAACTAGTTTTTCGTCTCTTAGTCAAAAAAAGTAAAACCGCAAATTTCTGTCATTATTTCATATCCAAATGTTGACAGATTTTCAGAATTGTTTCAGAGATGTGTTTTACAGCCCACGGCATCTGAACAAGCAGTAAACCGTGTATGTGCATTATTAGTCTGACACAAACATTACAGCACTTTGCAATATTTTTTGTAATTGCGCGAAACATACAGAAAAAGTGTGAAAACTGCCGAATCTGCAGAAGACAAAGTGTATTAGCATGACGCTCAGGTTAACTCTCTGTTACCACACTGACAGTAGGCCTATGCGTTCGCAAGTAAGTACGTAAAAACTTGAAAGACGAAAAAGTTCATAGGTTTTTAAAGATTTTTTTAAGATTTCAGAAACTTCGAGCCAATTTTCCAGAATTGGGTTTTAGACATTTTGCAGCAACCTGCAGCTCTGTGACCAGTGACTAATAGCTGAGTTAACTGGTTGATAATACAGCATTATCGCGTCTTGCTTGCGTAAAATCAGAGTGCACTGTGTGAATATTTTAGAAAGCTGCAACTGTCGAAAGTTCACAAGAGACATGGTGACGACTGTCTACTTTGATGGACATATAGGCTAAGTACGTATAATTCTTTAGTAGGCCTATAAGCAATCAAACGAGTTGTTATATACAGTGAAAATAAAATGAAATCATGGCAGGCAATATACAGGCTCTCGTGGTGGGTATACGGTGTGGTTAGTGATCGAGGGCACGCGCTCGGGTTAAGTGCGAATTTCTCGGTAGACCAATAGTTTACGCCCACCCACCACCACGCCAAGCCACCCACGGCGTTAATTTCAATCAATCTCGATGCGTGTGGTCCTGCGGGTCTGTTTGATTGTTTAGTTCAGTTCCTGTCAGCAACTCATTGCAACACCCAACAGCTGCTGCGGTTACTGGTAGGCCTACCCGATTCTTAATCCAGTTGACTTGACGATTGTTAAACTCAGGAATTCACAGAGGCGTGCATCTGCTTGCAACGCTTTTTTTGACTCTCTCCGTCTGAGAGGCATTCTTTGTCGAAGCCTACTTTTAGACGTCAGCTCAAACATCTACCGTTCTATTAGCCTAGTACAACATCGCGAAATATCCATCATTTCTGGAGGCTCTTTGACGTACGCTGATTTTTGGCTTTGACTTTTTTGAACAAAAAAAATGGGAAACTTGTTACTTTTGTCGTGGTAAAATTCAACATCAAAGTTCGATTTTTCTACGCCTTTCTGTTTTGAGTTAAGAGCCTATGTATACTGGACGCTGGCTGACCGGGTATGACAATTTCGGCTAATCGACCCGACCCGACCCGACCCGTAAGCTTATAGCGCGTTACCTGTATGGCTACTGGACCCGTACCCGCAGGTACGAGTATACCCGCACGGCCTTACAGGACACAGCGACAGACAGACCGACAAGCCTTGTAATGCGGCCTACTAGGACGGCCGCATAATAAGTAAGCAAGTAGTTTGATTGCCTACACAATTTTATGACATGGAGCATATATTATATACGCCGGTTGTACTAGTGAGCAGCTGGTAGGCCTACTGCTACTACGAGTATAGCGGTGGTGCTTGCGTATACGCTACACTCGACGACGACGACGACGACGATGACGATGATGACGACATACTATCGGTCAATTACACATTAACGACGCCACTTATCTACGGCCGATGCTGCCCCTGGCGATCTCGGGGCTATATTGGCCGTTCATAGCGACAAGCATAACGCCGCCAAGCTCAGCTTTGCGATATATGATGCGCTGTCATATCGTATCTAGTATTATAGCCTACAGTACGTGCTGCTACAAAAAAAAACTCTGCGCGGAGAAGTGAAAGACAATACAAAATAAAAAAATGCAACGAAAGAGCTATGATCGTAAATGATGATATCACAGAAAAACTGCATGAAGAAAATGTATGGTGCTGTTGCCCAATTGGCGCGGTGAGAAAATGTAAGCACCCGGACTACCGCCATTCTAGCAGGATGTTCATATAAGCTATTGTCATTGTACACTACTAGTCTAATGTCGTTCATGAAAACTTAGTCGTGATGATCACGATGATGAGTTGTGCCAGCTGAGTCACGTGACTGTCAGTCATTCTTACACTGTGCTGCAGGAAGCGATTCCGCCCAAAATAATCACGAACGAGTTTCGTAGTTTGACCACCCGCACGCAGGTGTACAGCATAGGTAAGCAAGGTAGGCCTAGCTGTAGAGCACCTGTTGACCACGTGACCTAAGCTATAGCGAGCAGTGAACGTGCTGCTTTGCGACTGCTGCGCTTTGTAAGTTAGCCAAGAGCCAGCCTATGAATGGCTATTACAGTAGAATAGTACGTGTAGCCTACAGATCTATACGGTGTCATAATGACGCTGGCTTCATTAGACCATGTCGTTCAGAGCATTTAGTGGCTGAATGCGCTAGCTACCATACAGCATTTAGGCCTACGTAACCGCCAGAGGGCGAGGTCTACCAAGAACATACATTTACAGCTATATTGAGTCTATGCGCGTCTTAACGTGTCGTATTATCACGAGTTATAACTTTACTGAGGAGGTCCTTGAAAATATTATGCTAGCTACAAGCCATTACTACAAGTTCATCGAACTGGCTGCTCTGGTGAGAACTTGTCTGTCTCTCTGTCTGGCTGGCTGTCTGTGTGCCCGTAGTGCGTCTGTCAGTGTGTTAGTGGTTTTCTCAGTATCAGAAAGTGTGTCTTAGACATACTAAGTTTAGGTCTAGGGCCTAATGTGTGCATTAAGATTCACTTGTTTCATCGCTGTATAAAGTAATGTAGTTACTTGTAACTTGCTGGCAAACTAGTTCGTTATTGACAATTATTTTTTGCAAGTTTCAGGTCAAAAGGCCAAACGTCAAAATCACTCGCGGTTTAATTTAGTTGAAAAAGAACTTAGATTGATGCAGATATATAACGTGCGTACAAAAATAACTTTCTACCTACATGTACATGTAAAGTCCGTCTGTGAATAATCGCTGAGCTGCTGCTAATTCATGTCAGAGCTAAGACATTAATAGATGTTAAAGCTGCTATGATTATATGCGTTAAAACATCTCCGAAATCACAGAAATTAACAAATTTTTTTTACCAAAATTACGATAATTCTGTACATAATAATTTGAAAATTAAAACTAAAATTACAATCAAATACATAACTTAAAAGCGTGATTATTTGCGTCGCTTCGGCGGAGAAAATGAAATAAAACATTTCAACAGCGGTTTTTAAAACAAGTGATTTTAACAGGTGGAGCCTATGACGTCACTGATGATGTTATTACAGGCGAGTGTCGCCATGACAACGCAAGCAGCTCTGCCTCCTGAGTTCCCTGACATGATGGTATTGTTCCGACAGACAATTGCGCTCATGGGACGCGAGGCCTTTGAATCTCAGATTCTTGCTAAGGTCAATGACGAACCAATGGGATGCTGCGCTGCAAGTCACGTGAGTAATATGTCATAGTTAATCACCAAATTCTTATTTCAGAATAATGACTTGCATCAGCTTAGCACTGTCTTACAAAATTCTGCTCGCTATGAGTTATTTAACCAATTTTGCATTTATAACTGCGTAACGGATCACAGCTTATTAATTTTGACTGTAATTAATCACTAAATTATTGTTTTTGCGATATCATTCCTGCTTATTATTTCCATAAAATTATGTCTACTGTCAATTTAGGCTATTATTGTTATTATTGTACTTGTACTACTGTTATTTAGACTAACTAGTTTTTTACGCAAAGTTAAAAAACTTGATAACAACTTCATCTTCTGATGTCTGTAATGGTGATAAAAAAAATTTTAACAAATTATTGGCTTTCCTGCAGTGTCGTATTTAGGATTTGGTAAAGGGGGCATGGCGAGCGCCCAGAGCGCGAGCCTATAACGGGGGTCTGGGGCGGAGCCCCCAGCGGGGTCCAGGGGCAGAGCCCCTGATCGGGGGTCGGGGGGCGAAGCCCCTCTGAAGCTAAAACACTTTTTGCTTTTGAACGTTCAATGGAAGCCGCAAATTCGCCCCTTTTGTGAAATTTGGAAACGCAGAAAATCACAGATATTTGCGTTGTTTTAGCAAAAAATAGTGTTTAGCAAGCTGCAAAACGTCGTCACGGATTAATGTGAGTTATAAAAAGGCAATAAACTTCACAATAGGCACAGTAGGTCTACAGTACAATAATAAATGGACCGTGTCAAACCCGGTCTGTCGTCGTCAGAATGCTTGATCCGTTGATCGTCGCCGATGTCGTCGCTCGCAAGCGGTGCGCCATGTCTTTGGCATTTGACATCGTAAAACGTATGTGGTCTGACGCTTTGTAATTGTCGTCTCCACTCGCTAATGACTAAGCTGAGCTCATAGTTGCGTTTTGTCTATCCCTTCTTTCACTTCTAGCTGTTCCGTGTGCGAGTGGCGGTCTGGCAGCAAATGCTGTACAAGACAGCGGGCAGGCGGGCATGTCCAAACTGTCTATCTCTCCAGTGAAATAGGGCACTTCGTCGCTTAATGACATTATGATGACACTGGCATACGAAGCTTGGTTCCTGGGATTCTCATACTGATGAGTTCTAATAACGTCGCACATAGGATCTATGATCTCTGGCACGCTGCGATGCCGCTGCAGCTTGTGTTATCTGAGAATAGGGCGTGTCACAGTCGACAGGGCGAAGGAACGCATCTTAAGAGCGCTGTCATAGTCGCGTTTCATGCAATAATAGGCATATCTCATTTGGATGGACTTATCTTATTTGTTGTAGCCTATGCAAGTTGTGGGCCGGTTCATCTTGGGTTGAACTCAGATCTGACATTTTAAAATATTAATTAACCACCGCCCGCCGACTGTTTTGCTGTTGGTTTTATATAGTGCCATGTCACTCACCCATGGAACTAAATCCGGCCGCCGCGAAATATTGTAGGTTTATACGGCTTGCAGCTGGTTTTCAAAAGCGTTCGGCGACGCCGGCGTCATGTCAGATGCAGTCTCACATGGCGATTTTAATCGCATATTATATCGGTATGAAAAAAGACCATCAAACATTGTTGAATTTTGCAACTCTTGCTGGAAAATGGCAAAAAAACGCACTTTTCCATATAAAGTCGCCTGTAAAAAAATTTCATGATCGGGCCAAGGGGGGCATCGCACCGTTTCCCCCTTAAATACGCCACTGCTTTCCTGTGGCAATATTTTATCGGTATTTTGTTTCTGTTCGAAACGCTTATTATACCTTCCTCATTTGTTGACGATGGTGTGTGCTGTATATAGGTAAATATAACGGAGATGAACCAGCGACTGAAAACATCGAATCCTCTTGATCTTAGTCAACTCTGTTCAACACCGACAACCACGACTACTAGGCCAGGAGCTGCTGACAGATCAACGACAGTCAGTGATGCTGTAAGACCTAGACCTACAGTCTCATCGACCGTACGCGTGGACAGTCGCCATTCAGCTTCACCCAGTGTCGTCTTGACAGCTACCAGTGATGCTCTGTCTCAGCAGGTTTTCACTGATTATTATTCTGCAGAATTACTTTTCTTAAAACGTTAAAAAGTGTGCATAGCTCTTCACGGAAGTCAGCGTCAGAGCTACGGAGCCTTAGTTGCCATATTGGATCACACAGTATTACCTGCCACTCGATACATGCAGTTAAACGCGTTCTACTCTAACCCCAGCCAGACAGTATTCTACTTGATTTACCTACCCCGGAGAGATGGAAGGCTGAGTTGACCTGGGTGATTGGTTATATATCAAGATGGTTTACCTGTCCAGTCACCAATCGGCATAGAGCAACTTCTTTGAACGTTACGAATGGGTTAACTACACCAGGTCGTTACCTTCACAACATTGTACCACACACGCGCTAGTAGTGCCTGTTTCTGTCACTATGTCTGCAGTGGTAAAACGACTTGTTAACTTCATTCACGAGTGTACTCAAGCATACATGACCACAGAAAAAATAGCATAGGCTACACGACCGACCGTCGGCGACTGTGGAATAAATGGGTGTCGGATAAACTATGGTCTGAAGTACATGTACTCGGCAGTATAAGTTTGTTTAACAGTTATACATATACCCCTCTACACTCTACAGACAGTGGTTTATACCCACAGATCGAGAATATGTGTGTCGTTTTGATCTTGTTTTGTACTGTAGAGTTATGGGCTGACGTCAATTAGTGCATCGACAGTCAGCTACGACAATGCGTCTGCTGTGGTACCAATACTACCAGTTGTCGTGCGTGCTCAGTCGTACACTGGTGTCATTGTCGGCCTCTGCATTCTAGCTGTCGTCCTCGTCGCCTTTGTCATCTTTATTATCGCCTTCGTTCTTTGCCAACGAAAGCGGTCAGTTTTAGCTGCTGCTTATGACTGTACGTTAATTTTACGATAATTAAACGACAAATTTTTGTACAAGTATTGCCTAATCGAAGCTATATGATCAAGATCTCTAGAAACACGGACTTGAACTGACGAAAAGATATACCGGTATACAAAAACTAAGACGTTACCTGATCGCCCAAAGTTCGGCCAAGGCATTGTCATTTGTCGGTAAAATTATTTCCCTTAAGTACGCTGTTTATGCAAAAGTTTACTGATTTTTGATTTTGATTTTTCATTATTTGGTATTCGGGCGTCGATAAAACTAATCAAAAGTATTAGCCTACGTTTATTCACCGTGCGCGTTAATCTATTGCAGTGCTTTATTATTTTATCACAGTGGCTTAGGAGCAAGTTGGTGTTGGGAATTAAATTGAAAATCGAATTAAACTAATTGAAAGCAACACAGCTATAGAATTTTATGTGTACAACTCTAGTGATGACCGATGTGGCCGTTGTTATCTTCGCAGTAGCTCAGGTTATCGGTACCGTTTGCCTTAGATTCTGCGGGTTTCTCGGCGACATTGTTCGCTTTATAAATTTACTTATACCACATAATTTTAACTTACTTAATTACATATAAGTTGCTTGTTAATTGCGGTTTGATGTGTTGTGTATTCGTTGTAGTAAACGTAGTCAGCTGCAGACGTCTTCTAATGGCGTGAGTAACTTAGACCTAAGCTCTGTCCTGCAGTTTGTCATTTGCACACGGTAAAGTGGTTGCATAATTACAGTGCGATGAACATCATTAGATGCAAAGAATGTGCGAAGTTACAACTATCTTATAAAGATAACTCTATAATTGGAATAAGAGTTTGAAAAAATACTTTTTATATTTGACACCTTGTAGCAATAGCTAGTGACGACGTCTAGCGAACGCAGCTGTGTCAGATTGTCATCCGCCATCTTGCCCGTCTGTTCATCTATCTGTCTCTTACAAGATCGCAATTTCAACATAATAAAGACGTAGAGAAAACAAAATCGATGTGAACTTTGATCGAGCCAGGAGTAACCAGTGCATGTGCCAATAATTTTCAGTTGAGAAGGCCAGCGGTGAGTGTTAAGATTGCACAGCTTAATAGGCGGACGGCCGCGCAATACGTTGACACTGGGTTTAGGTATTTTTGTCGAGACGTTCTGTTGTTACTGTTGTTGATGGCCTGCTGTTTTCTTTGCATGTGTTATGGTGAAATACAATAGCAACTCGAGGTGCAGAACATCAAAGCATCGCCGCCTTTGCATCACAGTCGAGCACAGAAAATGGCCGCTTATATACATACTTATCTGCTTACTCACTGTTTCTGTTTCCCTCCCTTTCTGTGCTGGATAACTAATACTTGGAAGATTTTGTTGTCTGTCTTTGGCCATAGTCAGACTTTACCACCTGGACTGCAAAGCTGCGCTTCATTAAGTAGCTAGGTGGTCTGGGAAGCTCTAGCGCTAAAAGTTTTCGAGTTTGGTCGGGGCAAAATGTCCGTCGCAGACGCATTTTTGTGCACTGTGAAGTCTCAAATTTTGGCTGGTGGTAACGATTTTGGCTATTTTTATGCAGTGCTTTCTGGTTAGGCGTGCACGACGGGGTTTAATGGCTATACGCCGCTGTGTGTGTTAGCACGCAATCCCGATGAAATCACAGGAGCCGAAAGCTTCGAAAGCGTCAAAGGCCGCAGCTCGTCACGCCAGCACGGCGTCCACAATTCCATTGTACCGCGAGGACAGCGTGACGTCCTATAACAGCGGCAGTCCAGAGCCTGGCGTCAAGTACCACAACGGCGTCCTGCCACCCATTGAAGAGCAGCCTCCAGCTACGCCTATGCCCAATGGCCGACTGCCGCCTCGCAGACAGGTGAAGAAAGTATAGTGCTGCCGTAGCGATTACACTTTAAATTGATAGTAGTTAATTTTGCGAAAATAATGTACGTTTAGTTAATTATATATTTCGATTAAAAACTAAACACATTCTCTGGAGATAATTTTTAAAAAAAGCATTGACAGTGTATCCAGCAGAACTGTTAACATGAGACTGTTTGGTCGTATGTACAGGGTGTGCCAAAAAATGACCCAACTTGTTTGTGTCAGAAGTTCGTCAAATCTCTACCAAATTTGATAATTGTTGGCAAACAGATAACCAAGACGATAGAAATACGTAAGGTACACTCATTATCCACCTCGCCTAGTTTATGTCGACGCACTACCGTGTAAAACGCAGATGCTCCAAATTGTTGCACAGTGCTCAGTTGTTGTCTCCGTAAAAGTTCTAACGAATAATTAAGCACACAATAAACTAAAATGTGATTTATTCAGCAGAATTATAAGTTTTTGTAACAACTTGCTTTCACATTATTAGAATTTATGTCCAAACTGTACACAAGGGCTTAGACGTAATGCAAGGGCATTTAGGGGGGATTGAAGGGTCTACGAACCTCCCAAAAATTTACGATTTTAGTTTTTTCTCTGTAAATTATACCTTTGAAACAATGTTACTGCTGCAAAAACAATATGTTATGCAGGCAGACCCCTAACTATCACTGAGACCCCCCAACGATTTACTGAAATCACGCCCCTGACGTGACGCCATGGCTGACAGCGGCACTAACGATCAACTGATCAAAATGCACAACACTCATTCATGGACAAAATGTGTTTTAAGCTCATTAATCAGTTATTTTGTTGTGCGCTCTTTTTAACATAAAATGTTTAATACCACAAAATTATTAAATCCCAGGTATCCTTTGTGGAATTGAAAATGCACAAGTGAGCAATCTGATAATAATAATACCTGCGTTTTACACGGTAGTGCGTTAACATAAATTATGCGAGGTGGACACTGAGTATGCCTTACATAATTCTATCGTCTTGGCTATTAGTTTGCCAAAAATTATCAAATTTGGTGGAGTTTGACGAAGTTCTGACAAAAAAAGTTGGGCCATTTTTTGGCACACCCTGTATGTACACATTGTGTATATATAAGCCTACTTTATGATGCTCTCTTAGCGGTGTGACTTTTGTCAAAAATTTAACCGGTCATTTTTTAAGCGTTAACATTTTAATATTTAGGCCTAATCCCATGATTAGTGGACAATTTCCGCAGCTCTAATAAGAACAATTAGGGGCCCATTAAAAGTCGTCATCAGTCGTTACGTTATGTCAATATATAAAGCAGCAGCATGTTTTGCAAACTCTTCTATCTCTGCCTGCAGCTGAAAATGACAATCTATGAGACAGAAAAGTATCCTGAAGAGACAATAGGCAGCTTCTGGGCCGCAAGTCTCATCTGACTGGCTGCAATTTTATCATAGGTCCTATGCATTTATTGTTGTTTTAGTAGTGGTTAGGCTACTGTCTTTGATTGTGGTCTTTTGAATGCCACGTGTTCAGTTGCGCTCTGCCAGTTAATTGTTTAATGGCCACTAAAGACGTAATATTTGACTTGATTTAATTGTTAAAGGGAAGCATCGACTCGACGGCTTGGCTGATTAAACCGGATGGCTTGGAGTCGCCGGAGTTCGTGCTACATCTACCGGCTATCGGAGAGACGACACTCGAGAATGACCTTGCGATCATCAAAACACTACCGAGACCTGAGAAGAAACGTTTAGACCACACACAGAGCCAAGCACCAGCCAGCACGGACCCCACACGACGACGAGGCTTGCCTGAGGGGCCTCTGCACCTGAATGACGGATATGATGATGATGGTGATGATGATGCGCATAAGAATAAGGACGACAAGTTTAAACTGGCGATGAATAAAGCCGTCAGTTTTGAGCAGGATGGCACCATTGACAATAGCCCGCGTTCTGATGACTCATACCCGGCTGGCGATGACTCACGGTTTACCCCACCTCCGTACTCGTGGCAGCCTGGTACCGATCTGTCTCCCGTCGCGTCTCACGCTTAATATCCCGTTTACACGATCAAGCTGGCTCGACGAGCTGGCTATATGATAGCTAGACGAGCCAACTCGATGTTTGTTCGATCGTGTAAACAAGGTATAACTCACCTTAACGTCCCGCAACATAGTCGTCCATCTGTTTGCAACTTTGGGGGCACGTTGGGGGTTTGGGACAAAAGTCCACATGGGACTCCGCGGACGCAGCCCCAGGTGGGGATTTGGGCTCGATTTCTTTTTGGGAATGGATTTTCTTCCAACTGGATCGGATCGGATCGACGCTTATCGAACGACGCTCATGTCATCGCTAGACTCAACATGGCGTCGGTTGATGCTGGTGATGTCGTACCATAACCCCGCGCTCAGCTGTCGTGTTGGCGGCCGTCGTCAAGGGGTCACGATAGAGGCGCCTGAGTAGATGCGTCTGGACGTCGGCAGCAACCTATTATGAATAGTCTTTCCATTGCTTCTTGGGTGCGTTCGAAGGACAACGCCAACAGTCCGGGCATACCGTGTATATGACACTGGAAGTGAGAAATTGGAGGAAAAGTCGCGAAAATGTGAAAAATAAATTGCGGTTAAACATTTTCTGCAGGCTTAAGAAGTTTGTAAGTACCGGGTATTGTTACATATATTGTTTTTGTTGTAACATTTTAACTGTTGTTATTAAAAACAATGCGGAAGAGAACGGCACAGGGTGCGAATCTCGCCCAACATAGTAAAGGCCTATCGACGTACATGTACATTAGGCCTATAGCCTACGTGCGATTGTGACTACTAAATCAAAGCTCAAGCTGCAGCATAATAATACATAATTGCATTCATTTGATGTTTTTCTACGTGTACTTATTATTTCTTCGCCGCCGATTTTCATGAACATATGCTTTTGTTTTTGACATAATTGCCACAATCACTCAATCAGCATGTTTTTGCTTAATAATATTGTTGTAACCTGTAGGCCTATACTATCTACACTGTGTCCGGCAGAAAACTCACCTCCTAGACGTCGTGCAATGAAATAGTCAAATCTGAACGAATTTGAACAAAGCCTCGTAGACCTAATTTTCAATAAATTTTTAAAGCGACTGTCAAATTTTGTTGAAAAATATTATTTCTTTCTAAAGTTATTAAATGTTGATTATCGATAACAAGATATCTCTGTTACCAATATGGCGTTACATACTGCAGTCGCTCAAACGTTGACCTTTGTTTATGCAATCAAAATAACGTAAACAATAAAAAATGGTGTTTTCTGCAGACGATCGTGTTTTAATTAAACTGTTGAGATAAGAGAAAGGGTATGTTGCTGGAAAGTTTATCGCGGAATTTCCCAGCAAGCCGTGGACACTGTCACGTTTAAACAAACGGTTGCCTAATACTGCAGGACACTTCACGTTTTGAGGCGACCTCAGAAAAACCACTGTAACTATTGTTTACATAGATAGATTTAACTAAAATTTGGCATCGTGATTGAGAACAGATGACGCATTGTTGATGTAAAAATTTTGCCAGAATCAAATGTTGTTTGTTAAAGTTACGCAAATGTACATAGGGGTTTACTTACGTAACACCATATTGGTAACGGCGATATTTTGTTATCGAAATTCAACATTTAATAATTTTGGCAAGAAATAATATTTTCCAACGAAATTCAGTAATCACATCAGCAATTTATTGTAAATTGAGTGAACGAAACTTTACTGAAATTCGTTTAGGTTTGACATTTTTATTGCACGATGTTTAGAGGGTCGGTTTTTACCGGACGCAGCGTACGGTAGTTACATGTAAATGTTGCAAGTTGCAATCACGGTCCGTATGAACTGTGCTTTGAGGCACGCATTTTATAGGTCTAAGGCCGTCGTTACGTGTAGATATGTAATTAATCCTTTTTGCAGATTTTGTGTTTTATTATCACCACGAAAAAAACATTTTCCAATGCGTTGCAGGACGTTTGGAAATGTTTTGGACGTGGCTGCATGCAAGTTAAAATGCAGAGGCAGTGGAGACTGACATGTCATTAGCGTGCAATGCAATTATTTGTGCATAAGCTGACCTTATGGACGTTCGCAAACGTGGGCAATTAGCATATTTCCCTCCCTGAAAAATGCTACTTTTGACATTGTAGGCTACATAAAGCGATTCTAGTCATCAGTTAGTCAGGCCTATTTGGTATGACCATTAAAAATCCACTGAAGAAAAATTGACGAAGAGAAAAGGCACATGAAAACAAAAAAGTTTTGTTTGGCATTTTTAGTACCTTGAATTTTTAGTACATAGGCTTTAAAACGAACGAGTAAATGAGTAAGGAATTAAGTTAAGTAAACGTGAATTTATATAGAGCATAATGTTTAAAAAAAGTCCTATAACACTTTACAACGAGTATTGGACTCGCAGATATGTCGTCTTTTATTTAGCATTATTTAGGCTCTACTGTATAAAAATAGCCTAACTCCGGCATAATTGGTTTCAGTTCAGTTCAGCTGCGTTTAAGAAATAGAAAAAAACAGGACTAAACTTTATATCATTTCTGTCAATCTTTACACGCCTTAAAATGTCGCCCTACATTTTTTGTTATTTTTCTTTTAAAACGCCCTGTCCTATAGGTCAAAACACGTTGAGCATTAACATAGGTCTTATATTCTTTCAAAATATGTTATTAATTACAGCTGAAAATTTGCGTCAGAAATTGGGGTGCCTCTTCCCATAAACTTCTTAGCGTAAGACATATTTTTGACAATAGCAAAAACATACTAAACTCTAATGTATACAGTTAACTTATACTTTATAATATTAAGCTATGTTAGATAATGAACAGAACAATTTGAGTTAAAGCAGGAAATTAACTACTCCTCTCAAACCTACACCGTGAGTCAAAAAAACAGTTGTTATACTTTTGTCCATTTATTGTTGTCATAATTATATTTACAAATTTTCAAAATTATTTCACTAGCAGTCAGATTTTTTTAAAGTGTATCGCTTTATACCAAAAAGTGCTCCAGGCACGATATGTGATATAAGTATTTTACAAGGTAATGTTAACGTAGACTCCGCATGAAACGGCGTAGCAGGACTGAATTTACCAGCAAAAAATATCGGAAATACGTCGATGTTTAGAGAAAATATGGTCGTTCGTCTTTTTTGCGATTTATGCCTACTTACACGGAATCGTGGTGTAGCCCATAGGCCTAAGTTTAAGAATGACTTTCAGGGTGCACCAAGAAGTGACACTTTTTGGTATTTGAGCTTTAGATGCATTATATCTGCAGTTTTTTGTTTCTCGCGCAACATTTTTATTAACTGACGTCGTTCTTAGTCAGCCGATGTTGACAAGCTTCGTTTTTTGTGTAAATCAGCACCTAATTTCGTCACGGTAACTAACGAATTAGTCCATCGATAAACGCTGTTTGGTTCACAGTCTACGTGTAAAGAAACACGGCAGGGGTTCCGAGAAAATTCTGAAAATGTTTTCCAATAAATAAGCACATTTAAGCCGTGAAAATTATTATTAGCAAATCTTAAAGTTGTTCAAACAGTATTTTGCCTGGTGTACTGCAGTTTGTCGTAAGTTTATTACCTATATCAACGCATAGTTGAAAGCGGTGTCATTTTTTGGGCCATCGGTAGGCCTATCCTCCAGTAAACAATAAACGATGTTAATCACAATGCCATGCAATAAATGCGCAATTTAATACTGAGCTTATGTCAGATGTACACAATACAACCTCCTCCAACAACAAACACAACAATAATTTTGAAGCCATTGCTAACAACAGATCAATGCGATTAACACAGCGCAAAGCGTGGTATTGCCGTAGTAATTTGTCCGTCCGTCCGCCCGTCTATCTAACTGTCTCAGTACGTTGATGCACAATCGTGGCCCTGTAGACTGGGTTACGGCTACGGTCTTCATCACTTTTTGGGCCCCTACGATGGCGACCTAGTTCTGGCAGAACAATGGGGACCATGCTCAAATTTTGGGTGGAATGCCTCGTCTGTTCGGCATAATTCTATACAGTACTTATTTTTTTCGGTACCAGTGTTAGCGTGCGACATTACCTAAAGCACGATTGTAAACATAAATAAATCCCTTCCCGTTCACTACAGCAGTTGGGCGGCGCCTTTTATACACCGTGTCTAAAAAGCCACTTTTCTTTTTTGAACAGTTCCGTGAAGCACATTGGCCGATTTTAATAATTTTGGCATGCAACGTCAAAAAGAAACTTGACGCAAATGACTCTTGTTTTGCCTAGCTCACCTTGACATTGTCGCTACACTACGTTGCAAAATTTAAAAGTCATAGTTCGGTCGTTTACACAAGGTTGTGTAGCGACAGTATTAAAATGAGGTAGATAACATTATATTTATTTATTATTTATTTGTCTTCAATAGCAGGCTCGAGGCCCATGAACACACAAAACACACACAAACACAAAGATTAAAAAAAGGCTAAAACAAACTACTTCGCCAACATCTAAAAACTGGAGATTTTAAAAACAAGTCCGATGACATAGTTATAGTCATAGTTATGTTATAGTTATTTGCGTCAATGTTTTTCTGATGCTGCATGCCAAAAATCATTAAAATCGCCCAATGTTTTACAAAGCTGTTTAAAACATAAAAGTGGCTGCTTTTTGAGACACGGTGTAGTTTGCTGTTGCGTTGAGCGTGGTAATGCTGTAACGAAAGAAGACAGAAATTAGGGTATTTTTGTCCACATCCATCGCACACAACTAAACACCGAATATCTATTACAAATATTATATACTATCCACATCACATGAACGCTTGGAACAGAACACGTTGCACGCAATCATTATGATTATACAAGAAACTAACTAAATAATGAGGAATAAAAAAACGAACACGACTACAAAAATAATTAGACCCTAAGATATGGAATCATGTCTGAAAGCAAGTGAAGTGTAAAAGATAAACCAATGGTGCGACTTTATTAGCCTTCAATCAATGATATACACCGTGAGTCAGAAAAAAATTAGATTACCGAGATTTGAGCGAGTCAAAATTCTTTCAGTGATAAACTGTCGAGGAAGTTTGCAGTAACAATATATTAAAAAATCCCACGAAATGTATGATGCAAATGTCAGTGAACTGGCTAATTGTTATTAGTCTAGCAATTTAACACGATTTGCTGTTTAGGCCCTATTTACTGTGACTCACAGTGTAAATAAGTAAGAGACATTATGAACGTGTTGAAGCTGTTATAGCGAACGTCGTTTGATTTGATATTTTGGTATTAATGTTTGGTATTAATGTGACGTCAGCGGCGTCGTGGAAACTGCAATTTTCTGCCAGACAGTTGCAAATTTCATACAGCAAAATTAGTACAACTGCCCCATTCCCCAAACAAAATATAGATATAGTCCCAGTGAAAGCATTACTTCCCATTTTTTTCCTCAAAATTCGTATTGTTGACAAAGCCTTAAAATCAATTTTGGAAGAATATTCGGAGACGTAGACACCACAGTAGGCTTACCTCTTATTTTAGTAACACTCAACTTTCGAATTTGGTCCTATCTAATTTACAGTATAGCTGAACATTCGACGAAAATATCACGAATGTAGAACGCTGCTAAGTCGAACTTATAGGACTAGATGAAAACTTTCCAACATCTTAAAATTGTAGGGCGGGGAGTTCTCACACGTCACGTCTATCTGTCAATCACTGAACGAGAATAAGCGATGCGATATAATTAGTTATTGCGACTATTACAGAAGTAGGCCTACGCATACGATACACAGACAGGTAGAAACACAATAATCAACACACCTGGACTGATTGATTGGTGATATGATTAGCTGCAAGTATGTCAAGCCACTGTCTGGAGTTGGATAAGTGAGTGTTAAATGCACTTATACAGTCCAGACAGTTGTTTAACCAACGCTTACTCCACGGTCGTCGACAGTCGGTCGAGTAGTCTACGCCATCGTTCGCTTGTCCACGCTTGATTGCATCAGTAGAAATATCAACCCGTTATACCACCGCAAACATAGTGCCAGAGATAGACAGCACGAGTGTGGCCGTGGAATAGAAAGAAATGATTGACAGACTGATTGATTGGCTAATAGCTATCTAGTCAGACAGTCGTGACGTAGCAGCTAGCGACGGTAGAAGTGATGCGTGGATGGCGGTGTGCGCGGCAGCTGCAGTACCGTGCATCAGTGCAGGCAAGCCTCCGGCTGCACTCGCAGCCGCTGTAGCCGCACGACTCAGTTCACGCAGGCGTCTCACTTCACTGGCAAAGTTCCGCTTACTCTGCACGCATAGTTCAAACACAACAGTCACGGATGGGGTCCTCCGTTCTCGAGAACTGTCCTCGTCCTCGAGCACCGCTTGTAAAATGCTGCGCCGCGTTGTTTTGTTGGACTCTAGGCTGTACGGAGTTATGGAGCCCATTTCTGCATCCTCTCGGTCTGCTCAATATTGAGACTGACATGCCACAAGCTGAATTACGCATGTTAGCTCAATTACTTTTTTCTCCGCCATCTTCTTTTCCCTTTCCCTTTTCCCCTCTCCTCCCTTCCAGGTCCCCACCACCATAATCCTGAAGGAAGCTTGTGGTTTGTGGTTCGGTGTTAGCTCCTCCAGCGGATCTCGTTTGTGGTACAATTGCGGCACTTGCGCTGTAAAGAAAGTTTTGGTGATAAAATATTCAAAAGTTTCTGCGAAACAACTCGCTAGTTTTTAGCCTGACATATGACATAGGCCTGGGCAGTGGACAGCATACCCTGCATGAATAGGGGGCTCTTTAAATATCCGTGGCCCAAGCTGCAGCTTTGTTAGCCAACCGCTTAATACAGTAGGCTTACTTCCTCAATTTTTGATGACACTTCACCGGTTTCTTCATTGAACTTCGTTCGTTCTCACATTTTTAGACTAGGCGCTTACGATTAATCATATAATTATTTAGGCTTCTTCTCTTCGGTCGTAAGTCGGCTAGAGCATTGATAAACGCTCTGACCCTTATTATGCAGATGTCTTAATACGCCGCAATACGTCTTGCACGTCTGTCCGTCCGTTTTGTACGTAGATGTAACCGGTGTATCAATTTTCAGCTCAAAGAATCGAAAGGTCGCAGGTCAGGCGGACGGCCTCAAGATGTCGGCATTGGGCCAACAGTTTCTACTTTACTCATTTTCCAAAAAAAACTGATCCCATAAAAACGACAGCTGTAATAAACGTCAAACAACAAGAAAAACTTACAACGCGTTTTTGTGGAAAAAAACAGAAACGTTAGAAATAGAAACATACATTAATAAAGTATGCTACCTTCTGTTTTATTTGTTTTGACGTATTGACATTAAATGGCAATAATAGACTGTTATGGTGCTGTTTTAAGTCGTTTGCTCTTTTTATTTGGCGTGATCAGTGCAGATTATGTTTGGTATTCAGCTCATTGTACTGGAATACAATGGCGGATCCAGAATTTTGGAATAGGGGAGGGGCAGAAGAATAAAGGGTATCTCTGTGCACTTCGGTTTTTTAAAAATTTTTATGCAGAAATAATAAAATAAAACATTTTTGTGCAAAATTTTCACTTGGTTATAAAATGCATGCAGTCAATAGGGCAGGGGAAGGCGGCCGTTCCTCTGAATATGTCGCAAGCTTCTGTACTGTCGTTTGTCTGTATACTTAATTTGTGTAATATATTTTTTTCGTACAGCGTACCAGCAGTTTTTATTGTCACAAGTTCACAACTGCGGTATGCTGCCATTTGCAAAATTGAAAATGTCAAAAACACCAAAGTGATATATGCACCAAATGCGTTTCTCAACCTCAAATGCACCAAAACCCGTTTTGGCAGAGCTCCATCACAGCTACATACACGCAGCAGCCTCAAGACCCCATAGTCTAAGAAGCGCCTAGTAAGAGGAATTTTCTACGTGAATATCTAAATATAGTAGGCCCATTTCTTCTTCTACTGATTAAGCACTGGCTGTGTGTGCGCTATGTTTCACTGAATTTGTTTTCTTCTCGTGTGAGCAACTGAGTAAATAAGTAGTTTTACATCCCTCCCAGTCAACAATACATAAAACGACTCCAAAGAGTGAATTCAATCTAGTATTGAGAAAAAGAGTCTTCCCTTCCAGACATTCACTTGCACCAGTGCTGACAACCAAACAAAAAACAAACAACGACAAATACACAAAAAGTAAAACCGATAAAACAAATGATAACAGAACACAGAAAAAAACAGAAACAGGTCTAAGCCCAGCACACGTTTAAGAACTGCCTAGGCTTATTCTTACACTATAATGATATTATGAACTAAATGGGCACTGGGCAAGCCTTGTTCGAGGCTCAGTACTGTCCATGTTTGTGCAAAATTTCATGAATCCAGGTAAGATTATGTCCGGAGAATTTTGAACAGGAAAAATTATGTCCTAAGGGTCTTTTGACCATTTTACACCTACCAACAGGTTTGTGATTACGGAGATTTTGTCTGGGGGATTATGTCCAGATGGGACTGTGCCAGCAGCATTTTGCCAAGTGTAACCTTCCCTGAAAATTTAAGGCAAATACATCCGTAACTTTTTCAGTAATAGTGCTAGCAAATTTTTCCGCTCTATCTCGAAATGGTGAAAAACTGGAAAATCCATAGAGTCCAAGAGGTTACCGCGGACGAGGTACGTCGTATTTGTTCATGCAACATTTCATCAAGCTAAGTGCAACGTTTCAATATCGTGATAACGAAGAAATAGAGAAACGCAAAAACTTAGCGACGATGCTAAAAACAATACTGTCGTCGCTACTGTGGACAGTAATGACACACACTACAACAAATAATATGATCCAAATCAAACCAAAATATAGTGATAAAAGCCATAAAATTATACAAGCGTAATTTTATAACAAATAGAAAACCAAAACCAAGATAAACCAGTAGGAACTAGTATATATACACAATACACAACACATAATAAGAAAATAATAATACAACAGAAAAAATGCATAAGTTACAGTACTAAACTGTTCTGATATTCTTGCGTCTTATCCTATGGACAATAACCACAGCTAATAACACAGTGATGATGAAGGACGAATAAAACACAGTGAGTGAGTGAGTGAGTGATTGAGTAGGGTTTTACGTCCTGCCCGACACAGCGTAAGTCATTTCAGGGATGGCCTTTGTGGGCAAAATTGCACATACACATAATAACAAAACAAAAAGTTTAACCTTTACAGAAAGTTTAACCTTTATGAAACACAAAACACAAAAAAACGACCTAAATCTAAAATTGTAAGAACTGCCAATTATAATTGTGCATATGTAATGATAATGGCAGTTCTAATAATCTTCGTTGTTATCCTTCAGACAGTCATCAATGTCATAATGCTGTCTATTGGAGGACAGGGGGCCTAACAGCACAGCGTAAATTATAAACAATATAGCATAAATTATAAAAAAATATAGGTATAAATAGACTGAAAATCATGTAGATAAGAAAAAATTCAGCAAAATGTATTGAAAACAAACTGGAAACATGTGATACTGTGTGTGTGGCAAACAACCACCAATGGTGGTTTACTGATCTCAAGAAATATTATAAACACCAAGATTAGCCATAAATAGCACAGCACAGTTGCTGCAAGCATAACTTAAGTCATCATAGAAAATAATTCTCTCCAGCTAGCACATAAACACGGAACGGTATCTTAAACAACAAGCCACAGAGTGACGCATAAAAAGACTCATCAGTTTCACACATTCATTTCCACAGTCACATATGCACATCACTCAAAAACTGTAGGCCCTATCTGCAACTGCCTATCTGAAAAAAATCTATGCTGAGTCCATAAGTGTTTTAAATGTTTGCAGAAGCAACTGGATAATATCAAATTCAGTGAGTAAGTTATCGTTTAAAATGTAATTACTTCGTTCATTCATTCGTTGTCATACTGAAACTGCTGTCTGCTGTACTGTGAAATTATTTCAACATATAATATGATAATAATTATGGCTATTGAAAATTAATCTCTGCTAATGTCTGTCTGTGATAAAATATGCCACTATGCTGACACTTGGGAGAAAATAAGCCTATTAAAATAACTGAGTAAGACAAAATAAAAAATTTGAAAGTAATAGCAATCAACACAACAAATTTAAAACGTTCAATGAATTACTACTAATGTATCTGTGAGGATGTGAAATATAATCACCGTCAACATACTGACCAGACTAAGCGGATTAGGTGCCAAATCACAGGGCAGTGTGAACAATCGCCATAATGGTATTATTTGCCCAGCATCACTGCAAAGGCTTCAAATAATATCTGGAATCAGCTCCTCAACAATTTGCAAAAATTTTGTACAATTTTGATACTTAATCGTACACTAACAATAGTAAAAACTTTTATACATTATAATACTAAAAATAACAAAAACTGCTGCTATAAGAAGCGTTTTTCATCAGAAGCTAAAAATTCACATAAACGCATTGGCAGCCGAAGCTCGATCCCATGCCTTGGACGGTGAGCTTGCAGTGCTCAAAGACCTCCTAGTTAAGTAGAGAAGAAGACATACTCTCCCCATCTCCTACCCCCCTCAAAGTCTTGATTCTAGGTGCTAATCACTATACAGGTATGTAAGCATGCACGAGCAACGATCAGGTGACAGGTAAAACTGAACGCAGCGGTAGAACTTAGAAGCAATTACACACATATGATACATATAACCGGTCTACAAAACAATAGGTCAAAATCAGTTGTGGTGCAGTGCTAATGGTATGCACAAAGGTCTCGACACACATGAGGACGGTGCAGTGCAGTGCGGTGCAAGACGGTGCAGCGCAGTGCAGATACAGTGCTAGGTGCACGACACATCACGATGCCGCACCAACTACACTTGTGCCCATGCTCAGGCTTGGCAGTTTGGGAATGATGGAGCGCGCCGGCTACAGACCAAATAAAAAAAACTCTTACAAACACATGTATACAAAAATAAATAAACAAATAAATAAAACTGTCTACCTGGTGAAAAACTCAAAATGGTGACGTTTATTGCATGGACTTCCTAATAAATCGCATAATGGGCCCTGACAGTCGGTAAATCCATCCACATCTGCCCATATGGGTTCCTAACATCAGAACGAAAAAGTATAGAAAAACCGAAATTAATATAAACGTTCCCCAGGGTAACAGTAACTGATGTGCCAATTTTTAACTCAAAAAGTCAAAAGCAAATGTCAGACTTAAGGCTGCAAAGTCAGACCATGGCCGCATATGTCAGCACTGGGATGACATATTTTTCTAGTTTCTCGATCAAATCTGATGAAACTGATTGTAATCCAGAAACATGCAATTTCCAGCACAGCATTATTTCCAGCATTTGCGAACTAAACAAACAAATAAAGTACCACCTATTTTTATTGATGGGCACTGAAGTTTCAGACAGTCTGTTTTTTTTTTTTGTTAGAGCTGTTTAACACAATCAACGTTCATTGTGTACTGACAGGTGACGTCTGCCAACTATTATGTTAGCTCGATCTGATGTCTGTCTTCTTCTTGGTTGTTGCCTGATTCTCTGTACTGAGCTGTTAACAGCATGATGTTGAGTTTACAAACCTTCTTCTTGGTTCCGGAGAGAAATTCTTTGTACATGTCGGAACGAATGTATCGGCTGTAACTATCGTTCTTCATCAGCTGATAAATGTGCTCCTAATATGCACCATACACAACAGTCTATCAATGCCGAAGCAGTAGTAGCGGCAGTAATATCGTTGTTGTAGCTAATTAGCTGAGACGCTAATTAGCATTAGCAAAGAAGCTTGGGCAACTGGTGTACGTGGGCAACTTTCTAAGAGAATACCAGCCTAACGGAAATTTATGTTCATTCGCAGCCAATCTACTTCTGTATCAGCTCTACTGCATCATCGTCCCATTCTTTCCCCACAACTGCTCCGACTCTATAGAATGAACTGTTTGCGAACACCAGAGCTGCTGGTATTCTAGACACAACGGCACATTCAAATCCGGACACAAACTAAACCGTTCACTTCAGCCTACCGCATCCAGGACAGGTTGGTGCCATCACAGAGCTTCTCATTCACAGTGACAATGTGACAATTGCTGGTGCTATACTGAATAGTTTTAAGATTAGATAAAATGTGTCCTGTTGTCGGTACAGAGTAGAGTCTACTAAAGTATAATAATATGCAGCAATACATTACATTTCAAGCAGAATATATGATACCACACTCACTTAGAGACTAACTTCAGCCTTGACAAAGCAATATCAGTCACAATAAGTTAATTATTACCACTGTGTTCTCAGCCCCAATCACTCTACCAATGTAGTAGTAACAGTTGCAGCAGCAGCAGTAGTACTAACAGCAGGTCATCGTAGTAGTAATAGTAGTAGTAGTAGTAGTAGTAGTAGCATTAGTAGCAATACACCTACTTCAGCCTCTGTGAAGCAATATCTGTCCGGATGTTCGGCAACTTTGCGTGTAGCAGTCTCCGCCACTTTGCAGTCAACATTGATAGGGTCGTGAGCCGACGATGATAAATATTCTCTGCAGAAAACATGTTACAGTTAGTCTATTATTAGAAAACCTGGAAAAGAGTAGTGACTTAGTTAAGCTTAGGCTATGGCTGAAGTTAGATAATAATAACGATGACAAATAATCTCTGCAAAAAACGCCAAAAAAATCAAACTACTATCAGGATGAGAATTAAGGTTAAGGGCAAGGACTGACAGGCAACTAAGAAAAAAGTCTACAATCAGTAATCAGTAATAGCATGAGCTCCAGTTTAACATTACTGTTAACAAACTGGAAAACACAGGCAACTTACCTATATAGTAAGTTACTAAGAAAGTAACTAACTAAGTACATAAGTAAAAAGCCTCTGATACACAAGTATTCTGAGGAGAAAACAAAGTAGTTATCTTACGTGTAAATATTGTGTACAGTGTCCGGCACATCGGCTTGTCGAGCGTGTTTCAACTGCTGACAAGCCTCCCAGAACCTGACACCACAAGACAACACAGATGACATCAACAACAACTAAAACAACAGAAACTACTATTACAACAACAACTACAACTAATACTACTAACACTCCCAAAAACTGCCAAAATCATAATAATACATGTACTACTGTTACTATGATGGCAGATGGATCTTTCTGCTCAGCGAAATGTTTATACTTACGAAACATTACACAACAGCAAGTAATAACAATAATGTTATTAATAAGCATCTGACAAAATAAACTGTTGGTAAAACCATGCTTGTAGAAACACACTATGGTTTAAAAACAGCAGTTGGTGAATTCTTCAGACCTACACGGCACCATAGCACCTCCTGCGGCTGTCTTCAGGTCCTGTCTGAAAACCCATCTGTTCCACATCTCGTATCCAACCCCCCATGTGACTACACAGTGCTCACGCAATAATGCTTGTGCTACTTTCAACACTCTAATCAGATCTGTTACTTACTTAATTACCACCACCATTAATGCCAGTACTCACTTGAGGTTTTCAGCACTGAACTCTTTCTCAAGAAATCGTCGAAAGTGTTCTCTGCCTGCAGCGTCTTTGAGCAGCTCACGAACACTAAAACTCCACCGCTTCACTCGTCGCTGTGGAATGTCCTTGCTATCAACATACATGAACATATACTGATTATACCCACATACATTATACAATATGCACAATGTGTTCCGATAAAGAGTAGACTCAAAAACAACCAACCGTAATTCAGCAAAAACTTGTCAGTTTTTTTCTGAAAGTTTAGATTTAATAACTGTAAATCATGTCCAGCAGAAAGGCGTAAAAGTTTAGAAAAAACACAAGACAAAATAAATTTTTATCGGTATATAAAAAAGACCACAGAAAGTACAAAGTTTACAACATGGCAGTTTCAAACTGCAGTTTTGATTCCCATTTCACGATCACTGGCTTAGGGTCTGGTTAGCAAGGAACAGACTACAGACAGTTAGACTTAAATAAACATAACAGTTTTTGTCTGCCTATGTAAATCTTTAGGTATAAGATTTGAAAATGCAACACTACGCTTGTGTTCTGTGTTATACTCACCAATAATTATTGTTACCTACAGATTGCAAACAGAATTACGATTGCCTGTAGCCAAATACAGATGAACACGGAAGTGTTTGACTGTCAAGCACATAGACCCATGGATATAAAAAAAAACAAGAGTTTCAGCTAAGTGAATTTTGAAAGCTTATCAGCTTCTGGGGGGGGCTTTGCCCCCTAGACCCCCCACTGGGGCTCTGCCCCTGGACCCTGCTGGGGGACCCTGTCCCCAGACCCACTGCGCTGCCTCCTCGTTTTCCACATCCTGGCTACAGCCCTGAATACCGTTCCCTGGGCTAAATCAACATTCCAAGCAATCCACATCTTATGGGATTTGCAACGATATATATTGATTATATAAAAATGAGCATAAATTAACATACGTGGTAAGCTCTTGCTCCCAGAACTCAACATTGTCTGATATCCAAGGATTCGATGGATCTGGTGTTGTTATGAATGCATCAAACTCCAAGTATTGCTCGTAGTAATTGATATAACTGCAAACAGAAACAGCAGCACCATGGCACCACATTGATATAATTGTTGCATAACCCTCACAGAATAATGAAGCAACCAGTAATAATGCTATTGCTACTACACTGTGTTCAGAAAAAATGTTAGACAGATAGCAGGCAAGTGGTCATCCATGCAGTGACGCAGTGCACATATGCTTGTCAACATCAGCAAAGCTAAAAATCTTGCACTCAGCTAAAAAGCTAAATCACAAAAACAGTTCAAAATGAAAAACTGTGTAAGAAATTGGCATATTTTTGGATTCAGTCAGCACAATGACCAATTTGTCTGTTTTAACATTTCACCAATGTCTGTCTTCAATGGTAAAACCCATCATAGACAAACATGAAAATATGACATCATCAGCATGATGTCACCGGCAGCAAAGACATCTAATTTGTTCACAGATGGAATGCTGGTTTCCTCCTAAACATTCCTTGAAAATTTTGTGAAAATCTGGACATTTTCCACAGAGATATAAAAGAAAATGTGAGTGGGCGTTTTTTTCTGAACACAGAGTACACCGTGAGGCATAAAAACACACAAAATTTTTTGGCCATAACTTGAAGAAGGTTATCCAATTTTAATAATTTTTGGTACACATATTCATGACACAACTTGCCATCAAATGGCCATTGAGTTTCCCACCTCACCCAGCATCTGCTTCTGCACTACTTGGGGAAAACAAAACAAGCAAAATATTACATTTTTATTCAATGCAGTATCATTAT
>Ga0209454_1000288_pt1 | contig 27345 bp, 16 predicted proteins | sample WorMetHERISLAND1_2_FD_187400 | JGI IMG/M metagenome (GOLD analysis project Ga0209454, IMG submission 187400) | Marine gutless worms symbiont microbial communities from Max Planck institute for Marine Microbiology, Germany - Olavius geniculatus... | ecosystem: Host-associated > Annelida >... | reverse complement strand
CTCAAAGGATGATCAATTTACATGAAAATGTTTACCAGTTGTAGCTGAAGAAATACTAATTCAAAATATTTCAACAAAATATGGCAGTTGATTAAATATTCTTTGCTTGTCATGACATAATGCTGACGTCATAATGTGTCATGAGTACAAGCTTGCTTGTCTCAACTGGTACTGTCAGTTGCTACCCTGCTTTGATGGTGAACTTAATCTGCTTTGCTAATGAAAAATGTTTATTGCGTCAGCACTGAGCAACATGGGTCTTGAAATCAGGCATCTCACAGTCAAAAAATGCAACCATTTTGCAAGCCTGTGTGCTAGTGCACTGTCTTGCTACATGTGAAAGTTCAACTATCTCCACAGACATGTAAATGCAATCGCTTTGCACTTTTTTGTGGCTGCAATCGTAAAACTTCCAGAATTTGTCATCAACGAACCAGATTTTTCACCACCAGAGCAGGGTAGCAACTGACAGCACCAGTTGAGACTAGCAAGCTTGTACCCGTGACACATTATGACATCAGTGTTACGTAACGACTAGCAAAGAATATTTAATTAACTGCTATATTTTGTTACACTATTTTCAGCTACATCTGCTAAAAATTTTATGTACGTTTATCATCATTTGAGTGAATTGTGAAAGAAAGAAAAGGGCGTCCTTTTTATGAAATGCCATGTATATTTGTGTTACTGCAGGAGCACCAAGCATGTTCACACCTCAAATGCCTGGCGGGGCTTGGAACGATCCTCCAGTTGTCCGGGATGCTCCAAAGGTATATACTCTTGATGTCGTTTCTTTAATTAACTGTTTAACTGGTTAAAGGTTGCATACAGCTTTTTATGTGAAACCAATCGCAGAACTATGTAACATCAGTTGCCATATGGGTGGATGCAACAGCTGCATCAAAACGATGTTGTTGCAAAGTCTGTCAACTCTCCCCCCCTCTATCCCGCCATTGGGTTTTCGGCTGTGTACCAGCCAAGGCCCATGGGTTTGGAGGGCGGGCTACAACAACAACACAGTGTTGCCTGCCACCCGACACAGGTGAATGTGCCCCACCTTAACCCCAGCGGGTACTCAATTTGCCTTCCCCAAGGGGAGGAAGGCTGAGTGATCTTGGTGTTGCTTAGATTGTTTACTTGTCTGCAGAGTTGTCTGCCCAAGTAGTAATCAACTGATAGTGACTCGACTGGAAGTCAAACCTTTGACCTCTTAATCATAAGTCCGACACCTTGCCGTTAAGCCACCAAGCCACCACTGTGGTGTCATGTTGTGTTGTGTGCCAGCTTTAGCTTGTGTGTACAATATGATGAGTAAGCAGTTGAACTGTTGTGCATTTTGCACCATGGATTTCACTTGCTTGGGTAATGTTTATTGTTTAGTGTATGTCATTAGTCTTTGGTATTTTCATGAAATGTAAATAAACTATCATAAGCAACAGGTGTGTGCAGTTTTCAAAATATGACTTCGGTTTGGTTTCCAGTTCGGCGTTGAAAAAAACACGGTTTTTGGTTTGGTTTTCGGTTTTTGTAAAAAAACCACGGATTTCGGTTGGATTTCGGTTTTTACCATTTGGTGTTTAGTGTATAGTAAGTATACTGTATTACTTTATTATTATTATCATCATCCACGGTAACTATTTTTTAATCTGCGTATAACGTCAGAAATTATTTTTAGCAGATTCTGCACACCCCTAATGTAAATGCACATAGTTATTGTATAGTGATATTGTTGACTGTTGCTATGTTGCTGGCAGCTGTCGCAGGTAGAGCACGCCCCCGGAGCACCGCGTTATGAAGGTCAGTTATTGAATCCAGCCGAGTACCAGCCTCAAGTGCCTCAGATGCAGCAGCCGGTACCACAGCGCAAGGATCACTACCACGACCAGGTTATAGCTTTCTTAGCATCCTGCAGTTCTAGCAGAACAACCCCAGTTTGTGGTATACCTTGTAGTTTTAGCCGCCTACTGTGAAATGGCCACCATGCTTGTTGCGCTGCTTTCTATCAGTCTTGCCATATTTTCAGTTTTAGAGTTATAATGATTGATGTAAAAGATGTATGAAATGAAAGATGGTGTGGAAAGAGATGGTGTTCATGCTTCGGACCTTCTCTGTTGGGCATCAAATGGCTTGGAACTCATTACTGGACAGTCCTTTGCACTGCAGCAGCAGCCGTAGGTGTAGTTTAAAAACCATACTGTTTGCACGATTTTAGTGTATTTTTGCAATAGAGGTGCTTCATGATATTGCACAAAGTATATGAATTCAATGACGTACTGTTAGCATTAATTATGTACCTGTATAGTTTCAGTTAGGACTTGATATTAAAGGTTTTTTCAAGGTAATAGGTGGTGTATAGCCCTTATAGAAAACCCCGTGTTAGAACTACAGAGGGTCACCTGCCATATGGGATCACACAGTGTTACCTGACACAGGTAAACACCCCTGCCTTTACCCCAGCTGTATAGGCCGGTACTCGATTTACCTACCCTGGCAGGATGGAAGGCTGAGTTGACCTTGATGTTCTGTACTGGTCTGTGTACTGTTTGTGCCCTGTGTGAGATTATCGTAATAATTATAATGATTTTGACAATTGTTGTTAATTGTTGGGAATGAGCAGTCGCCGTCATCAACACCAGTGCAGCAGAAAATGGCTCCAGTGCCATCCAAGCAGCCTCCGCCGACACTACCTGAAGAACATCGAGTCTTACAAGATGTCTTCAATCAACTTGTTCAACTGTGTACTGCACGGGCATCACATAACCCGGTTATTTACTGTTATATTTGGTTCTTGGTCTGTTAGAACTTGATGCTAGTTATGCTGTGTATGCTCCTTCACATTTTTGTTTACTCATCTGATTATGTGGCCATCCATGTGTGGTTTTTTTATTCACTTTATTTATAACACAACTTGCCATTTCGTCATGCTCTTAACTCGAACACAAAACGGCGTAAGAAATCGAAATTGGTGTGAACGTTCGCCAGGGCTAGAGTAAGCAGTGTTCTGTTTCTGGCTGAAATGGTCAAGATCACCAGATGTCAAAGAATTTATGAGAATGGCCTATTTCTCGTTCTGGAGCTTTAATCCATATCCTTCTCACATGAAACACCCTACACTATTCAATGCTGTGATTTCTGTTCGTGACTATATTATATTGCATGTTTGATATTCTATGGTGGGTAATTTCACAGATAGCACTGCTGTCAGACCTCTGATGCTTACCGACTGGATGGACATATGTATGGCGCATATCGTGGGACATAAATTTGCGCTGTTGCATTTGCTGTAAAGTGCTTTGCTTTCTTGCTATTTTCTAAGGATGATAATTATTACATTTTGTTAGCGTTGTTTGTATTTTCTTTGTTGTAGCAAATAAAGAGGAAATTAGAAGACGTACTAAGGAAGCTTGATGCTCTCTATACAAAGCTTTGTACAGGCAATGTAAGTACATCATGAGCCATAAAAAACGTGCCACTTTACTTTTGTCCATATCTTCGCCAGTTATGGACCAATTTTCAAAATTCTTTCACTGGCACACTCCGCAGACAATTTGCGATAATGTGATTATTATATATCCCACCACACAGTAAATGCATTTCTACACTACCTTGTGAAATATAAATGTAAGCAAAAACTAACAATAATAACAAAAATTCAGGTAGGTGAAAGAACGCTTCAGACCAACATTGTGATGAATGATTCGTATGACACTAGACTGCGTTATACCCACACAGTTTAGTATCATACAGACCATTCACTGCAATGTTGGTCTGAAATGTTTTTTTTATTTTTACCAAAAAGTTTGTTATTATTGTTATGTGTGCATATTTCATTGATATTTCTCAAGGTAGTGTAGAGATGCATTTATGGTGTGGTGGGATCTGTAATAATCACATTATCGCAAATTGTCTTGCAGAGTGTGCCAATGAAAGAATTTTGAAAATCGTTTAATAATTGGTGAAGATATGGACAAAAATTAAGTGGCACGTTTTTTGGCCTACCCAATACATCTGTTGTCTTTAGAAAACTGTTAGCTTTTTCATAACCAATATTGAAACGTTAATTCTAATCTAAATCTAATCTAAAGACTGTCTGATATAGTTTCAGCAATCACCACATCGTCATTGTTAATCAGAAGCACTGTGATGGTGTTACACTGTAAGAAAAATTTGGAGTGCTAGGTTACTTTTCCTTTGCATAACAATAAGTTGATACCCCATAAGTCAGGTGACGATCTGTAGCTCTGTTTGCTGTAAAGACCTATGCAGTGCCTTTAACCTTTAGTGCAAAAATCAATATAGAACAAGCAGTTAGGTTTACATTCCGATTGGCAGATATTGACTGATGAGTGTTGGTGTATTTTTTTCAGTTGTCGGCATCAACATTGGCTGGTCTGCATCAGATAGTGCAGGCGATCCAGCAGTACGACTACCAGACAGCGCTGGCCTACCACACGCACATCGTGGGTGGCGGAAGTTTCACGGAAATCAGTGCATTTATGCCGGGCGTCAAAGTTCTCATACAGACTGCTATGCAGCTGCAGGTCTACATACAGTGACTTCTACCGACCGACACATGTGCTACTTAGGGCCGCTTTCTGGATCTTTTAGTTAACTGATCAGTTAGTAAACCATCTGTTAATTGTAACTCGCTAGTTAAGTTTGAGCACGTCTCTGAACAAAACCTTCACTGGCCATTAGCTAACTGAATGGTAAACTATAGTTGCTTAGCAATGATGTGCACGCCGCTAATCACTTCTGCCTAGCGCAGGCAGGCGTCATACACGTTAGCCAGCCCACAAGCCAGCTAGCCGATTGCAGACGGCCATTTCTGTCTACTCATGGATTATGTAGTAAAATTTGTAGCAGCAAACGTCTCCTCGAGCGTTTTGAAGACTTTGCTATACGGTAGAATCGTTTTATATTATCACATTCGTCAATTACCTGCCTGCAAAATGGTACAAAAGTTGCGTTAACTACGATCTGAACGATCTGACGGTTAGCTAACTCGCCGATTTCGGCCAGTTAAATTTTTGGCCATTTTAACCGTTGGTTAGTGCAATGGGAAACACAAGTTATGCAAATCTGTCAGTTCAGACTAACTTGACCGGCCAGTTAAGATCCAGAAACCGACCCTTAATGATCAATGTACATCGACTCACAATCTGTGAATATGCTGAAGTGTTCAAAGTGTGACCAGCCCCTACGAGAGCCAGAGCGGGGCCAGGAAACATTCTCGTGGGGTCATACATGGGATAGTGTCTGGGGAGCAGACTAGGATACTGAATACATTCATTCAAGAAATAGTCATATTTGTTGAAAATTGTCGCAAATTGACTTACAACTAATGTAAGCTCAATTCAAATGATCAGTTCTGCTGTCAGACATGTAGCAAATACATTTTTTGAGTGATGAGGGTCCCCAATATGTTGTGGGGCCCGAAAAAACATCCCACTTTCCCCACTCTCCTTGGGCTGAAGGTGACCGCTCATCTGGAAAACCGGGAAATTTTGAGGATCATTTTGACAGCTGCTGTTCAGGAACAGTCAGCGCATCGAGCAGAAGTTGGGGAGCAGGTGTCTTGGCCCGGAAAACTCTATCGTTAACAGCGAACTCCATATTTGCGTAAAAACTAATGCTGGATAGTGTAATTATTTGGAATTGTGCATTTTTGGTGCATTGCATTGCATTGCGTACCGTTATACTGCGATATTTCATGTCCAGCAGTAGATGTATGTGGGTAACCACAGCTGGGGGATAGTGCTGCAATGTTGTGAGATAAGGCTGACATTTGTATGTGTCGGCTCCTGGCCTTTACAGTGGATGAATTGTCTTTTTTCAAGTATTGGGAAGAATAGTAGGCTGTTATTTCGACTTAGCATATGTGTAAAATAAGTGTGCTTGTTTTATTGTATTGTATTGTGTTATAATCTGTTTTGTTTCCTTCAGTGCTTACATTTGTGATTTCGATTAAATTTATGTCATTTAAGCTATATTCAAAGCTGTCTGCTGGGTGGTAGGAAGGGTGTGAAATTAACTGTGAAACTTGTATAACCTGTCAACAGTTCTGGGTACATTGCAAGTCAGTCAGTTTCTAACGGCACATCAATGGGTACATTGCAGTGCAGAATCACACTCTGTGTCTTATTTGTATCATTCGGTCTGGAGTGGTATTATACACAATAATACTAATGGCCAGTTTAGGCTTATGGTGATCGCTAAACCATTCCCAGTGAACGCAGGTTACATGGAAGCAGAATAAATCTTTTATCTTTATTATTGGGAAGTAAGTCATGGCTCTGGATTGGAGAACTGCAGTGTGGAAGGCCTAGATAGTGGGATTTTAAGCATAATCAAGCAATGACTTAGTTTAATAATTACTTACCCACTTGATGAAATAAGCTCCAGAAAAGTAAGACAGGTCAATGTTTAAGATTACATTAGTATTATTTTATTCTGTATTATATGTTGCTGTCGGGCTACAATACTGAAAAATTGCTTAATTATGCAAGGTTTTGCTGCATTCATTTTTCTCATGTCCTATAAACGTTAACCAAACTTGAACATAACAGTGACACAGTTAACAAACTGAGACCTTTTATTTTCAAGTCATGATCAGCGAAGCTCACATATGCTTCAAAACACTACATGCATCATACTGAGCATTAAGTAAACCTCCAACAGAAATAACATCACCGGTGCAAAGTTAAAGAGTTTGCATCTCAACCAATACATAAAATACCGGTTTGGAGACAACAATCTTTCCAGACAACATCATTAGTAACGAGTTACAAAAATATGCAAAAAAAAACAAATTTACCCCAGCAAATAACAGTTTCAATAATGTTTGTTCCAGGTAATCACTAGCAAACAAACGCGCAACAATCAAGTGAAAATATGCAAAAAATTACCGCGGTGAATGACAGTGCACAAGTATAAAACTCCTCGCGTAAACTACTGGTCACAATTATTATTATGCTACTAGATATTCAACATGATCAACAACAGGACGACAGAATTTATCACAATATAGTACTGAACACTGTGTCTCGGTTCAGTGTCAATTAGCACTGAGCACCAAGAACAATAGCCAGCAGAGCCATGCGCACGTACATGCCATATTCAGCCTGACGGAAGTACGCAGCTCTCTGGTCCGTGTCAAAGTCCGTGCTGTAACACACAACCAGTCACATCATTGCAACCAAGAATCAAATCAAATGTTCTTCCTTTAATAACAACTCGCAATAAATGTTAATCCCGTTTAGTCCACTTTTTGCCAAAGGGGGTTCTGCACACCACTTGCAACTACATGATATAATAATTGCATAATAATAACTTGCAACTACATGAAAATAATATGTTTAAAATGTTTAATTTCACCACAGGGATAGAAATGAAGGAACAATGTTTTTTTTCTGTTTTATGTCAGTCACTTCAAACAAACATGAGCGATGCTTTTGGGGCAAATCAAGTGTCAAAACCTGCTTAGTCCCATATTTGCAGACAGTATACATTTTTCCACACTTGATGCCAAATCGATCTGAAGGCTTTGGAAATATGCCCTTCAAATGCAATCATTGAGACAGGACATGCGGTCCAAAAAGCTGCTTATGACATTTTCTGCTCTGTTCTGTATAATTATAATTTTTTTCACAGTATCTATCGCTTGACACTATTGCATAAGTAATTGAGCTGAGCATCTTGGTCCACACTATGTATTATTAAAATCCTTTGCTTATTGCCATTATTATGACTTCCTCAGTATCTAACGAAAGAACAGTGATAAAAATGTCACACAATATAAGTGCATGAAAAGTCATGTATGTAAAAATGTGGCACCTGATCTCATTAACTCTGGGCAGTGGATGCATCACTGCCATCTGGTAAGGCTTCTTGGCTTTGGTCATCAGGTTTGGAGTGACCACAAAGTGACCGCAAGCCTGTCAGTTACCACACAGCATTGTGAACTACGATGCCACAACAAAATTATGACAATCAGATTTTCTATTATGTCTGTAAACGTGCAAACTGCTGCACAATCAGAGAACTACGGAAACGAAACGGCAAATCTCGAGATGACTGATGGTTAAAACACAGCACAGCATACCTGTATGCCTGCCTCTACATGCTGGGACACCATTAGTTTACTATAACATGCCATTGTGTTCATTATTACCATAATCTTATCATCAGATAATAAAAGAATAGTGATGAAAATTATATAAATAAAAATAATATAGATAGCAGTAGCATTGGCCACATAAAGCGCTTTCAACCAGACCCTTTCGCCTTCCTCACAGCAAGTTAGGTTAAGGTTTACACATTACTCTTGGCATAGGATCTTTCCTCATATGTGGCAGTTTTGATACATAAAATTAACATTAAAATTAACTACCAGAACATTAAGTTTACAGCTGAACAGAAGCTGCTCATGGCTGGGCTTGTTCACTGATAGCACAAATGAGTACTGGGTGCAAATGCCTACCTTATTGTACTCCTCCTCGCTGGCAAAGCGCTCTCTCTGAATGCGAGTCATGTACAGCACATCGGTCTCTGGCACGGCTTCTTCCAAACTGCTGAAAGTTTCCTACAATGAAATCGCAATTATGTACATTTACAACACAAAAGTTATCAAATGTACGTATTAGAATGCATCACTCGATGAGTTCAAGAATCACATTTACGAGCAGGTTTTATTCACGGCTGTTTACAGAAACTGCAATAGCATATAGCGAATGCTTCCAAATTTTTGGCTCTGGATCAGGAACACATAGTGTCAAAGTACTCAGTGAAAATCGGTTCCCAAGTTTCTGAGTAACCCTGCAGACAGATAGTAACTACGTAATACCAGTTACTTGGATCCACACAAATGTCCCTACCGAACTGGCATCCCATTTCGTCCTAGTGAATTTAACAGGGTACATGAGTGTGACAGACAGTCAGACAGACAGAGACCACACTATCTGCCATAACAGCTGAGCACCACTATGCTTTCTGTGATGCTGCCTAATAATACACGTATCATGTAAGTAGCTGCAATAGAAGTGCCACGATGGGACAAGAAATGTTCTGCATACAGAATCCACAGGAATACCGTTATCAATATACGAATATCTGTCATGAGAAATAAACAGCAGTGTATGTGATTACCTGAGGGATACCTTTAGACGCGACGTAATCAACAATGTCCTGTGGCATGGACAGGCCGGCTGGCGCCACGTAGCGAATGTTACACTTATATCTAGTCAAAAGTCGCACCAGAGAGTGGGTCGTTCGACCGTTCTTCAGATCACCAACCATCGTTATCTACACATACATACATTCGTACACAGCACATCATTTCAACGGTAAACCTTCCCTTGGTTTTCAGTCATCATTCACAACAGGATCTTATCGAGCAGATAAAACCTGGCTCAGAACAGCCAAAGCCAACCTGCAGCCACCGAATTTTGGCCTGGCAATATGCCCAGGATAAACTGGTTTGGCGGCTAATAGTGACATTGCTCCTGAAACTAAGACTGATCCCGATTCATATTTAATCAGAGGACAGGCCAAAAAAAACCTTACTCCTTTGACATAATTTCACACGATCTTCTTTGGACATCCCATCTGTTGAGTTGCATGTATCAATGCCACTACAAAGAAAATTCACTTCTTCTCTTCTTGCACTGATGTTAAGCATTCATATTCAGCAAACATTTTTCTAGCTTACTCCATGTTATCAATGAAAAGGACATTTTGGCCCAGTTTTGCAGATGTGCAGTTTGTGTATAGTTTTTTTGCAGTTTTGCCATTTAATAGGTCTATTCTATTTGATGCTGGCTTCTGAAATAACAAAGAACTGAGTGACTGATTTTCTCGTCATAATCTCTGAGGTTATTTATGGAACAGAGCATACTGCACGTATATTTATTTATTATGCAAAAAACATGCAGAACACATGAGAACAGTTAACATCGAAATCACGTAAGAACAAAAAAAACTGTAAAAAAACAATACACTAACAGTTTTGCCAGTGATGCGTCCAATCTCCTTCTGCATGGTGAAGATGTCTAGCAGAGCCTGTGTTGGGTGCTCGCCGACCCCATCACCCGCGTTGATCACTGGCTTACGTGAGTATTTCGCAGCCATCTGACCCACAACCAACAACCATGTACATGCAGAATCATGGCTGGTGGGTGGTGTGGGGTAGTGGTGAAATCAATAAAGTTAGTCTACGGTGGGCCCAGTTAGTACTTGGATGGGTGACTGTCTGTCGTCAGGTCTAACACCTTGGTACAAAGCCAGCCAGCTAGGTAGACTCAGCCTTCTAGCCTCAGTGGGATGGTAAAACGAATATCAGCTTTCGGGCTGAGTAGTAATAAATGGCGACAATGAGCTAAGTACTGTAGGCAGATCTGAGAGTTGGCACTCACTTGGCACTTGTGCTGCTCTCCCCAAATGAACTGGGGGGGGAACTCTCGCAGCACTTGGCAGTTCACTGCTACGATTACAGCACCATAAACAATGTCACGGCTATTGCTATTAAAACTACCAAATAATTTATGATTACCATTAACATATAATTTACAGAAACAGACGAAGCACTGCTTATGGTAACAGGGAGTTGCGAGCCTGACTTTCAATCACGGTATCATACATCTCAGTAAATCAAACGAGCTAAGCCAATAATGTACAATTACGACCAGCATCATCATCATTTTATCATCTTGTAAACCACCTCAACCACGATTCAGAGGCGCAATACAGCATTTGGCAAATTACTCAACTATCACAAAAAAATTTTGGCCGATAAGTCACGTCACAGAAAGCAGCAAACACACGCACTGCCAATTTGCAGTGAGCCAAAAAGAGCCTACCTACTTTGATTAAGGTTAAGGTTAAGGCAAAATTGCCGATAGTCAACAGGCCCTCTCAAAGCTCTGTGACCGATGCGAGCGGTGCTCATCTCCGTTTCTATGGCCCTGAGCCAGCAGTGTGCTGGAGATGCCTCGCCTGCCATTTGGGATCACACTGTATTACCTGCCACACGATAAGAGGCAAACCCCCATCCCTATATGTGAAGAAGGCAAGACCTCCACATATTACTGCTGTAACTTTCCCGACAGTGAAGCCGGTACCAATTTGTACTGCTTGGTGAACAGAGGCACATGCGTGTGAACAAATCGTTACCTAGCAGTGCCTGGCAGGAATTGAGCAAGCATGGAAATTATCACAGAAAAGAATACAAACCGTCACAGCGCCTGGCTGCGGGTGGCGAATGACAACCGCATCGGAATAGGAACTCATCATCATCACAGTATCTACAATCACAGTACACCACACCGACACATAACAACTGGCATGACATCATAGCTGATATGGCCGGAGTAGACAGGGTGAGCACTTTCCAGAGCACTTCCCAGATTCCCTAACTTTTTCAGTAGGGCAGGCAAAGATTCATCGATACAGTATTTAACTGGCTCTTCAGAAAGTCATACCCAAACATCATTATCTAAACTTGTTGTTACTGTATAACTTTGAAGCAGCTCTACTACGAAAGCAATTCTGATTGAAAGACTGATTCATTAACCCAATGGTCGATCGTCGTTGCTTCACGTTAATTAAAAGCAAGCCAGTGAATCCCTGTGCATTCAGGATTCATCACTTAATAAATTGTGACCAACAGCTGAGAGACTCGATCCAACAATGTAGTCTGGGGAAGCATCGTTCTCGGTGTGTGGCCACCGTGCCAGAGTCGCCCCAGCAACCCTGCATCAGAGGTACTGCAGGCTGGAGACATATTTGGTCACGTCGCTTGATGAATGAAGACTTTCCTGTTTACAACTTGTTAGCTGAAGATCTGGTCCCTGACCAGACAGATCGAATTAAATCGTGACACTGGCAAAACTAACACAAATTTCACACATGATTGAACACAAGATACATAAATTGAACTGCAAGAATCCGCAGTTGAATTGACAAAGCACAACAACTAGGCCTACAGTGCAAAATAAACGTTAAAAACGAAGTTACAAACGAAGATTTTTAGAAACCTCTTTAAAAAGCAGTACAAAGTGAAACGAGAAAGATGTACATGTTAAACAATCATAAACCAGTATACAGTGAGCGAGGAGTACTTGCCCTGCAGAGTTTCGCCTTTCTTGGTGGATGACATTGCCTCGTTGAACGTTATAACGGTGCCTCCCAGTCGCTGCATTGCGGCAGTGAAAGAGTTGCAGGTACGCGTGCTGTTCTCAAAGAACATTAGGGCTAGCACCCGACCCTGCATCCAGCAAGTACACTCTGCAGTCTAACAGATGTATCAACTAGAGAAAACGGTGTGTCATCAAAAACTCAGATAAGACACATCTTGAGGGTTGAGATGCATGGGCAGATACCCCCCAAAACCCAAACACCAACTGAAAACTCGAGAATCCAAAAAACGCTCTAACCTAAAAAAACCCCAAACCCACGAAGCCGGGCTTTTTTAAAACCCGGGTATGAAAAGAGAATCTGAAGACAGAAGCAGCTGGCAGCACAGACTGTCACAAAATACCTTTTGGCAGAAAACTGAAACAAAAAACACCAGTGCAGACTACGGACAGAAAATGCCGTTGCTGAAACGTATACATATTTCAACACTTCATTCCAGAATCCTGGGCTGCACTCGCACTGCCTAACTCTACCACAGTGATATTTCCAGACATCCAGGCAGATCGAAAAATCAATAATTATTTCGCTACAACCAAATTAGGTCCTAATTTGAACCAAAAAATCATCACTTAAAGTTAAAATGATGAAGAGTTCAGAACATTACCGTATCAAAGTAATTCACATCGTTTATCAGCTACTTAATACTAAAAGCGGGTGGAGCACCATTTTAATCTGCAATAAAGCTGTATAAAAAAACTAGTAGATGGCGGCAGCACCTTGAGCATGTGGTCAAGAGGTCGTTGATTCTGAACATCTCCAATCAGCTGGCGCGTCAACTCCAGCAACTGGTTCAACTAACAACCACCAACAAATACATCAGCACATATTACTGAAGTGCAATAAGTTTGAAAATTGGTCAATATCGGGCAAAGATATGGACAATAGTTTAGTGTCACATTTTCCGACTAATGCAACATTTCAACTTCTGATATGTAGTACCTCCCGAGATATCACCAGATGAAGATAAGTTACTTATAATAAATCACAGTCACTCACCAGTCACTCATTTAACCCAACTGGACAGCATAAAGTTACTAGTAAGCCCCCAGCAAGATCCTCTCTTCACAAGTTTGACTGATCTCACAGTCAAGAGAATACTGTAAACGATTTTCCTTGAAAAAAAGTCTTTCAGTCCTCAGTATATCTAGCATTAGAACGCAGCTTCAGCAACAACAGTTTGAATTCTGTGAAATCAATGCAAAAAAGCACGCACAAAGCACATTTTACATACTTGTTCTTTGGTGAACATGTCCACGGACAGGATGTGCTGGTACGTCAGTCCCTTGACGTACAATGATGCACTGACGCTGTGCAGGGGAACCACGACATCTTTTGACAGCTCCTTCATTGCAGTCGCTGAGGCTGAAGCAGCCACAGCATGGGGCGAGACACCCGGCCGACTGGCTATCGCTGTGTCCGATGCCACACCTGCTGTAACATGTAAAGGTGGTGCTATAGCTCTTAATGGAAGCCCATCTCAGAGCTACGGAGCATCACCTGCCGTATGGGATCACACAGTGTTACCCGCCATCCAACACAGGTAAATGCGCCCACCTTAACTCCAGCCAGATAGACTGGTACTTGATTTACCTACCCCAGAAGGAAGGCTGAGTTGACCTAGGTGGCTGGTTACATACTGAGATGGTTTACCTGCCCGCAGGCAGTCACCCATCGCAATACTAACTCGGCCCGGAGTAACTTTGTTGATTGGATGAAACGTGTTACCGCTACGCTAAGCCACCAACCCATTACAGATCACACGGTTTGCTGTACACAGTTCAGCTCTGAATCAACCGAGAAGTGATCAATGCAGAACAACACTGATCTAACACAACGAAACATGATGCAATGTGCGGCCATTGTGTGGTCAGACTGTTGGCATCTACTACATCAATGGTAACCTAGGGAAACTACGTCCAGAGCAAAATGAAGCAGCAAAAAACACAAACCTAAAATAAGGCATTCACAAAGTAAAGTAACGTAAGCTGAGCAAGACCACCTTAAAATACTAATTTAAGGGATGGAAGACAGTGTCCACACCACAAGCGCCGTCCTAATGGTTGCAACATTCTCACAAAAATGTTGCTGAACTGTTCTTCAAATGTCACGCTCTTTACACTGCAAAGTTGAGGTCTGTCTATTAAACTTTTATTGAAGAAACACTTCATATTCATACCACTTTACAAAGTATGCAGACTGAGAGTAAACTATCAAAACGTTTCAAAAGTTGCCAGCTAAACAATGATCGCCAATTTTTACTGACCAAAGCACTATGCCCGTAGCACAAACAGCTCTGAAGAAAAAAATCAGGATAAACACCGCAACCGAAGCAGCTATACCAATTGAAAGATCTTCCTTCGTAGTGCGATGGATTTTTGGTGGCAATGGTAGTTTAGTTTCAGATTTCTTTGGACTCATGAGTGGATCGGCAATGTGGTGCTGGGGTGACAAGGCTTGCGGGAGCTCAGGCAGCTTTGCGGCAGAAGTCAACACGGTGTGGACCTCCTTGCCTGACCCGCACTCTGACAGTATCTGCGTGCGACAACAGCCAGACTTTCAAAGTACAAACGCTGAATTAGTCGACTAATACTTGATTATTTTGTTATTTACTATTTATCTAAAAATATTACAAAATAAACCCTCTAGCATAACAAGCCATCTGCCCGACAACGAGGGTTTCTAAGTAAATACAAACACTGAATTTATCGATTTATTATGACTGACCGGTACCGCTTTAGCATTTGATATTTTTTTTTAATTTCTAAAAAACACCACATTTATCACATTCTCCTTATTTACCGTTAATTTATTTTCAACGACACAGGCCCATTATGAAACAACCATCTAAGCCAAACTAACATTAACTTTGAACAGTTTAGAGACATTTTTGTTTAGGATGTTGAGACACCAGTGCACTGTGACTTACTTACTAACTTCCATGGCGTAAACCTCCTTGCTTAACACCATGCTTTATAAGTACAAACATATGTTTTAATTACAATCATATGCATTCAAAATTTGCAATGGCGATAAAATGTCAATGAGACTGGCAAATATCAGAGACATGGGCAGTCACTGGTGGCACATGGCAGGGGGGGGAGATTAGCAAGCAGCAACAAAGACTATTCTGATCTTGTGAAGAACTTGACCTTGACCCATCATGACCTACAAGACTCGAGTATCGTACATAACTGAAAGTGCAGTGTTTAATGCAACTGACCCCACACTGTGGCGGTCAACACACGTTGGCCGGTGCCAAATCATACCACCTGGTGAGAGAAGCACACAACTCGCCTTCACACTGTTTGACTCTGTTTAGCTGCATTGCTCATGTGGCATATAGATGTGATCATGCTCATGTGAGCAGGTGTAGCAGTGCTCTTTGCTACTCCCACCATGACTTTCAGTACCAAGTATAATTGCTGGGAACTTTCTGGGGATGGCTGATGGGTCCACATGGTGGCCTAAGACTACGGGGCGGTACTGGCTGCCCTGCCCCGCATTGGAACTAGAAACTTAGCTCTAGAGAACCTGGAACATTGGAACATGGGTGTAAACCAAATGCTCAGAGTTGTTGCTTGATGGCAAACTACATGTAGCCAGGATTCAAACTCCTGAGTCCTGACCTCCCAATCATGAGTCAGACACCCTAAAATATACAGCAACCAAATAAACAAAAGACCTACCTGTCCGTCAATGAAGGCCACCTGGCCTCGCAGCACCACTTTACGCACACAGCCGCGGACCTGCCGCCCTGCAAACGGAGTCCATTTGGACCGACAATACTTCGTCTCCGCAGGAATCGCCCATTCCTCGTCCAAATCCACCTCTATGTACGTGTTCTTCTGATCTGGAAGGCTAAAGATTCGCTTCGGATTCGTGTACAGTCTGTCCACAATATCCTACACAACAGATGCATACAAAGCTGTAATTGTATGGCAATAATGTCACAACAATAGGCAAAATAAAAATGCTGAAATGTGGCAAAAGGAAGCTTTACAATATGCATGTTATAAAAATAGACAGTGGTTTTAGCAAAGTGAAAATACTGCACGAATGCCTTACTCCACATATCTACATGGTTTATTTTCACAACATGCACAGTTCGCTGATTTTTTTGCAAGCTACATTAAACATCTTACTCTACACGTAACAATAGGATGCTACACCAACAACGACTTTCTATTTAGTTTTAGAATGTCTATCAAGTTTTCAAAGATCTCCCTGGATCACTACTAGCTAGAAAGATGCTTCTTATGATGTCCAAGCAGAACATCATATTTCCACTATGATAATTTTCAGAACAAAGATGGCAAAGAAGATAAAATTACATGAGGTGCACTCATTTTCCACCTCGACTAATTTGCATCAACACACTAACATGCTAAAAGCAAATGCTACAAATTGCTACATGACAAAGTAGCAGCAGAAATCAGTATAAATCAAAGACATCTGGCCATACTTCAACAGTGAGTCGATGTTGGCTGACGGCAGTAAGTAACAGAGGCAGCATCGTCTCCAGACCAGGAAACCCTGGTGGGGTTTTCTCACTCAACTTCTGCTCCATGGTGTGCGGTGCTGTTTACAAGATAAACACAAAACAGTAGTGAAACATTCAGCAAGGAAATCTGGAAGCATAAATCCACGCATCTCGATGTTAAATGCTAAAGCTACAACATCTGCCTATACTCCCCATGTTCTTATGCACTATGCGTATGATTTTGATATTAAATAAATAATCAAGCAGATCAGTGGTTTAAGCTAACCAACCAGATCCAAATGTTCGCAGCTGTATTGACTAAATAAACCAAGTGAACTCTTGATGACATGATGACAGCACAATATAGATTGTCATGTCACATTATTTTGACTACTTTTTTCAAAAATCAGATCGATCTAGATCTAGACCGATTTGTTAGATAAGCTCAATGAAATAGAATGCTTTGTTCACACTGGATTTTTGTTTCCGTTTCCGCAGATGATCGCAGTGTTTTATTGGCATCCAGCGTGTCCAGGAAAATCTGGACCTGATTTAGAATGCACAGCTCTATGCTCGGAACTGATTCAAAATGAATTTATGCAGCTCAGATTGCTCAAACTGCCTGAATGTTTAAAAAAACGCAATCACTACTGCTACAAACTGAATGCCGTGGCAGCTTTACCATGATCAGTAGCAAAGCAGTCGATGATGGCAAGATTGTCCCACAATGCACGCTGATCTTCACGCGTTGCAAGTCGTGGTCGAACTTCACTCTTCTTTGTACCAAGAGTCTCAAAGTCATCGACAGTCAGGAACAGATGGTGAGGCGTCACCTCACACGTCACTGGCAGACCCATCAGCTTGGCGCGCTTCACCACCTCAATCTGTCCTCAGAGAAATCAACCATTTCACTGATAAACTACCACATGTTCCCTAGATCATGCATAGGTCATGCATTCAAACAGTACAGAAGTAGCACATAACTCAGCGTCGCTGTTTTTACAAAAATTCTGCACTGAAAATATGATGCAAAATCATGCATCTGATCATGGAGACATTTCACAAATGGTAAATATCCAGAAAAGCCAACATATTATTATACTATCCTTCAAAAGTTTGGACACATCCCATCTGTAAGTTGCATGCCATTCCTGATACTAACAGTAACAAATATATGTCACCCTGCTGTACCGATCTAACTGCAATTACTCGACATATAAACACACGCATGCATACAAGGCATACATACGACCAGGTACAGCAAGTGAGAGTGAGACCACCTCATGTCATAATGACGAGCATACAAATTGACCAGATGAATAAAATGGCTGCATACGTTCAAGGCCATTTCGCTAGAACAACACTAGCCAAAATAGTTAACAAAACAGTCATGTGATTATCGACACTCTCAAAAACATCTTTAAAATGTGCAATATGTTGTCCATAAGCGTAAGAAAGAAACAAAAGGTATAATGTACAGATAATCGATGCACCGAAATGGAGAGCGTACTTCAGTTTTCGTGGCAACATGGCAGACATGGAGCGGACGCTGACAGAGCTGTGCCAGCATCAGTACCGCAGCCAGTGTCTGATCCTCAGCATGCACACAGACAGGCATCATCTTGGGCCACTTCTCCAGATGCTGCACAAATAAACAACACAGATGTAATGCAGCTGCTATCTCCAAACGCTAACCTTCCCAATTTAAACAGTATGTGGCATTTTCCAGGTGCTGCACAAATAAACAATTAAACATCTCAAAAACAACAGCTGATTTCTTACAATATATGACATTTTCTTTCACACGCCCATTTTAAGCACTGTTCCTGTGCAGTGAAACTGGTCATTTATGCTATTCCTTTTATTTACACGTGTCAGTTTCCATGTAACTAGAAAACCTTTACCAGTAAACAATACCTGGAATAATATCAAAACTTGGCCGGTAAATACAAAAGACTTGAATCCAACTCCTAACGGTAAATCCTCAGGAAAATCCGAATTCTATCGAAACCCGTACATAATTCTTCAGAGTAATCCAACTGTCAGAAATGGACTGAACAATAAATATACCCCGATTCATTGCTTTGCTTTAACACAAGTAAACCGAGAAGTTACCACTCGAATCATACCTCCAACCACTGCATCATGTTGTCCATCTTCAACGAAGCAAACGTTTCGTTGAGGTACATCTTGAGTCCGATAGCCTCACTGGCCAGCTTACACACAGTACTGGCGTTATCCTTAGTTCCAGCCAAGTACAGCCCGTAGTCACAACGAGCGCCGGCCCTAGCACACTGCATTCACCATTACACTATGCACCACAATGAACAATAAATTAATCAATCAATAATTATTTATTTATGTTGGACAATATAATCCTGACAAAAACAGAAAAAACAGCCAAAAAATACTATCTCAAATAGTGTTTGCAATCCTAAGATGCCGGGATTCTGGCCATTTTCGCCAATCCCGAATCACGAGATTGGCTGCGTTTCAATCCTGGAATTTCGGAATTACAAGAATTTGTTCAAATAGTACTTTTTCAAGGCTAAGTGATACAAAAAGCAACTCTAACCGTCTAATAAATAAAATATTTTGCAGGCGATTTGCTGTGCACTGTCATTTTGACATTTTGAGTCACAGTCACAATCCTTAATTACGGCTTGAACAGGCCTGTGCCCTTCGTAGGGGCCTACACTACATCCTATGCATAAAGTAAGCCTATAAAATACTAAGATAACAACTAATCTGTAATCCTTATCCCGAAACAGTATCCCAGGATTACAGATTTTTCAATCCTGGATCCCAGGATAGAGAATTCAATCCCAGGAATGCAATCACTAGTCTCAAATGACACCAAAAGCATGTTTCAGTGACAAATGAGGGCAAACCCAGTAACATTTGATATTATTAATATTAATTATTATTACCAATTCACACTAAAAAAATAATCCGAGAAAACAGATTTAGACCACGATAATACACCATGGGCCAATAAAAACGTGGCACCTTAGTTTTGTCTATATCTTCTTCAATCACTGACCAATTTTCAAAATTCTTTCACTGACTCACTCTGCAGACAATTTGCATTAATGTGAGTGTTATATATCCCACCACACTGTAAATGTGTCTCTACACTACCTTATGAAATATAAATGAAATATGCATATGCATATTTCTGAAGTTTGAAGTGTTTTATTTTCATTTATCTAAATGTTCGTTATTATCATTAGTTTTTTTCTTACATTTATATATCATAAGGTAGTCCAAAGACACATTTACGGTGTGGTGGGATATACAATAATCGCATTATTGCAATTGTCCGCAGAGTGTGAGAGTGAAAGAATTCTAAAAATCGGTCAATAATTGGCAAAGATATGGACAAAAGTAAAGTGCTACATTTTTTTATTGGCCCACACTGTATATTAAGTTTCAACATACCCGGTATCTTTCATTACTGGCAATAAAAGCTACACAACAAATGTGCTTAAAGCAAATATTTTACACATAACGGAAATGTTATCTGACATGTAGCATCATACTGATCATTCATTGCAATGTTGGTCTGAAGTGTTTTTTATCAATTTTATCAAAATGTTTATTTGTTATTATGGTTATATATGCATATTTCATTTATATTTCACAAGGTAGTGTAGAGACACATATACACTGTGTGGTGGGATATACAATAATCATATTATTGCAATTGTCCGCAGAGTGTGAGAGTGAAAGAATTCTAAAAATCGGTCAATAATTGACAAAGATATGGAAAAAGTAAAATGCCACATTTTTATTGGCCCACACTGTATATTAAGTTTCAACATATCCGGTATTTTTCATTACTGGCAATAAAAGCAACACAACAAATGTGCTTAAAGCAAATATTTTACGCAGAACGGAAATGTTACCAGACACGTAAACAGAAACAAGTCCTAAGAAAATAGCAGTGGCTGCCGAAACACAGCAATTAAATAATAGTAATTAGATAAATTTGGCAAATTCAAAGGCAAAGCTGACCTTCTGAAAGAGGCTGAATGATCGTGAGTCCGTGATTGGTGGATTGGTGTTGGGCATTGCCAGCACCATGGTAACACCGCCAGCCAGGGCGGCGCACGTCCCGCTGTTGAAATCCTCTTTCTCTGTAGCTCCGGGTTCTCTTAGGTGAACATGAACGTCAATCAGACCTGAAAACATATACACATACACAAATGCATCCTCATTAATCAGCGATGCCAGTGACGCAAGAAAACTGCGATCAACAACGAACAATGCATCATCAACAGAATAAGGAACTAGCAAAAAATGCAAACAGATCACTAAAATGCAAAGTGTATAATCGGCAAACCTCGTTACCCCGGCAAGGAAATTTGACATAAAATGGGCTACAACTCGACTTCTGTAAGAGATATCTGCAAGATCTTTGCATCTATAGGGGGTTTCTGGGGTTGGGCAATCGAATGCTGCTAATCAAATTTTACCCCGACCGACCCTCGTTGCCATGGGTATGAATTTTGTGACAAAACAGCCTATAACTTGGCTTGTATAAGAGATATGTCTCAGATCTTTAGTTTCAGTTGTAGTGGCAGTAGTAGTAGTAGTTAATGTGCACAGAGTATACATTAAACTGGTCATAATGTAAAGTATTTCTTTTATCCCTTAAGCTTGTGAACGAGCAGTCACTGGGTGTAATTGTTTGTTTCTTGACTGACGGAGAGATTGATCAAAACATCTACCAGGGAGACGAATCAGACGATTTGACGTCAAACAGTCGATGGTGTTCAGCATCGGTCGACCGGACTCCAGCCTGTACAGCGCCTGTCAGCCACAAACATATGTCCAGAACAGTGTTTTTCAACTTTTTTGCAGCAGAGGAACCCCACATAAATGTCAAAATCACTCATGCAACCCCATGCAATGATCCGCTAGTCCAGCGGCATAAGCGAAGTGGAGGTTTCGGAATGTCTGGGGACCAATGTTTCCAGCGGAGTCAAGAAGCAGAAAACCTCCGTGGGTCTGAGGGCAAAACATTCAAAAGCTGACAATAAAACAGCAGGCAAAGAAATTGTTAGATTTGACTGCAAAGGACAATATTATTTAGCAATTTTTATTTTACCAGTCGACAGCAGTACGTTCTTGTATTTAGCCAAAAACACTCTGCGAGATGGTCACCAACAGCCGTTTAGCCTCCTTTCACCAACCCGCAAAAATATCACTGGATCTTACACATTTTACGTGGACGCCCTCGGACAGCTCAGAGGGTCTGGACCCCACAGCTCATGTAGTAGCTACGCTGCTGCGTGAAGCTTTTTCTACATCTTTCATGAAAAACGTTTCATGAATGGAATTTTTTCAATACATAAACAAAAGATTGTTAACACTAACACGTTAGCGTTCATTGTTCAATGCAAATATTTTAAGACTCTTAACAACAAAAAATATTCAACACTGTATGCAAAAGTAATCGGATAAAAGCGCTAATTTTGAACTAAATAGGCCTATATGGTGCTTATTACTTCTATAGCATGGTCTGATGTAATTTCGCACGCTAGGTTAATTTTTGTCTTTTTACTGATGAGCTGCGGAACCATTGGCAGATGCTCGCGGAACCCTGGGTTCCACGGAACCCCGGTTGAAAATCACTGGTCCAGAAGCCATCAAAGATCTCAAACATCTGCCATGTATAGTGCCACCATCTGGTAAACATGACAGACTTAATACAACTGCTATTATACCCATAATAAAAAAAACAATGAACTCAGATCTACACCAATATCTATTATCTAATCACTCATGTCCTTTCAAAAACAACATAAATACCAGTATGAAATATGCCAAACAAGCTGAACAACACTGACCTAACCAATAAACAAATAATTATAATAATCTAAACAAATTGTGGTGTGGCAGCCACAAGACCAGATTAAAACGGTATATAAGGCTTAATACTTGCAAAATAAAGGCACTCATTGAAATACACATTGTTCAGTACAGTGCCAGATAAAATGTCATAACAAAAAACTGTTCATACAATGAGGAAGGAATAAGCAGACAAAATGACACGTTTACCTCCACAAGAAGTTTTGTGCACTTTATGTCGGTAATGAGTGGCACAGAGTATTCAACAGCCATACGACGAGTCCTGTAGCCTTGTGTGACAAATGACGAAGCAGCCCGTGTCCCCGCAGCTCTGGCCGGCAAGTTTATCACGAGATCGAATCCTTTCTCCGACAGAAAGTCAGCAATCATACACTGCTGTATTGAGCCGGACGTCAGCTCCGCAGGCCACCAGTTCAGTGGCTCGATCTACAATCATTCGTCACACTTCAACATAAATTCGGCACATCAAATTGAAAAAACGCAACAAAAGCTAGCCAGACTAAGATACAGTAAACCGCTGTGTGCCGACGTAATAAGCAACCGTCCTTCCAGTGGCCAATCATCTCAGACGCTGTCAGCAAACTACATCACCACACCAACTGTTATTATACAAGGTATGCATCATTTAAAAATTTTTTTGACTTTATCTGAGCTTTGTAATTCTAAACTTGCACATCATTTACTTCTACTTTTGAGGTGACAAACGCCCAGTTCAATTCTGTTTTTTCGACGCCATTTGTTTTCATGTAAAAAGAGATGACAGGACAAATGAGTGGACAAACAGATGGCCAAGATGCACAAACAGCCCACAGGAAGATACATTAAATCAACACAGATGACAGTGTGACACCAAGACCAAGAGAAATACGACACCAAGATATTCAGTCCAAAAAATGCAGTATTGTAAGCAGCTGATAATAAGTATATCAGCCAGACCTATGTGAAGCCTGCAATTATCCAAAGATAAACAACATTATGCAAGCAGTAAAAACAGCCCATAGAAAAAAGTCCAGCATTGTGTTAGCAGCAGATCACCTTGATTCCTTTGGTGCTGTAGTAATCTGCGGTGCCCGTGCTACCTGAGAGTTTGTAGCCCATCTTAGCCAGTGTCTGCACGGTATGTAGCAGCTCCGCCTTGTGCTAAACACAGCACACTGGCAATATACATAAATGTACACATCAGACTGGGCTTTAGCGATAACACTATCACTGCAGATAACAGCAAAGATGTCAGACAAAAGTTCCCACACTTTTACTGATAAAAATTTCCAGGACTTTCCAGGACCATCAAAACGTTTTTCCAAGGCCTAATCGGAGCCCACCAATGTTGAAATATAAAGACGAACAGCAGGAACTGGAAAGCATTTCCTCCACAGCCGACTGGGAAACCCGAGAGAGTAGGCTCGGGGCAGAAGCCCAGCTAAAATCAAATTTGTTGCATTCGAAACTTCACTGAACACATCTGATGAAAAAATAATGCAGGATTTTCATTTTTATAAATGTGACTTTCCAAGACCTTAATCTTTACTTTGCGGGACTTTCTAAAACCAAACTTATTTTCCAGGACTTTCCAGCATAACAGAGGTTCGGTTTTGGGAGTTTTGTTTTAAAGAATAGTTCTGTTGCTTTTTCTGTGCCCTTTCTTGATAGTTTTTACAACCGGCAAGCACAGCAGTTTGAAAAGAAGTTTTTGTTACCACTATCTTAGAATTTTTAATGGCATTAATTTAATAGCAATTAATTCACGAATACACTAGCATGTCAATTAGCACGTTTTAGTGACTAATCTTTTACCTTTGACCCTCCAATAGACAGTAAGATTCTTCTGGTAGTCTGAGGCATTCTGAACCCCGAGCTGAGCTGTGCCTTGAGATATGCATCGTAACGGTTGTGTCCAAAGCATGCCACTTCACCAGTGCTTGACATTTCAACACCCAACAGAACTTCAGCCCCACTCAGACGAGCAAATGAGAACACCGGCACCTATACACAGTTACAGCTCCAGTGTGTAATTTCTTAAGTAATGACAATGACTGTCTGCATGCATAGATTCTTTGCGGCCAGCTCAATAATCCAAAGGTTCGATAGACGAAAGGTTTTAGGGTTCTTTCCTATACACTTCTACAGACGGTAACTCAATCCCCATATTTCCTCTCAGCTAAGAGTAGGGTTGGGGTTAGAGTAAGGGTAGAGTTAGTGAACATGCATGTTGCACCATACACCTTCAAAGTATCAAACCTTCGGACTATTAAACCTTCAGATTATAAACACAAAATCATTTCTTTAGAGTAATAACCATCAGAGAATCAATAAGATCACCAGTGCAAGACATCTCAATGCCAAGCTGGCACTGCTAACACAAGCAAATAAGAAAAAACAATAACTACAATGGTTACAGAAGCAACAAAACCACTGTTGTGCTCTATGACAAAATAACATCAATGATATGGTGCACTATTTCTCACCTGTAACTAAGACTGTATAGTATAGTATTATATTTTGCAGCAGTACATAATAATACACAAATAAAATTAGAAACTGGCAAGTAGTAATAGCACCAGCAGGCTATAATTTACCGATCAGTATTATTCATGTGGCAGCAGGCGAATAGCTAACATAAAAGAAAAAATATCAGACAAATAATACACTTCATTACGATCATTCAGTTCCATTACTTTATTTCCAAATATGAGAGAAATGTATACAATGTAGCAAAGAAGCTATCTCACATGATGTCAGTAATGGTAAGATTGAAAGCTGTAGCAAAATAACATCAAGAAATAAACACAGTAACCATGCACACGTAAAAATATAGTAATAAATAAATGCAGAAGAAAAGTCAGACATCAGCCTACAAGTTAGTAGACACACCTTAACTCCGACATGTCCTGTATTGTTGACACTGATGCAGCTTTCAGTCGGCTGTTCACCAACAATGATCTGTGTTGCCACCGACACAAAGTTGCAGCCGAGAGTCTTTGACACAAATGGGAAAGAACGCGAGACACGCAAGTTACACTCGATCACTTTCAACTCATTGTTCTGTCAGAACAACATCAGCACAAACAATGGCTTTAATGTGCACGACAATCGTGATTTAATGCTATAAACAACATTCAACTGTGGAGACTACTGGGCTAAGCATCCTGCAAGCACAAATTAAGATTCCAAATGCACTAACAAATGGGTAATGTCCTCAAATGTGTGACACATATATATATATAACTGTTTTATTGACCTGTAATCATGTTTTATTGTACTGCACTCTTTTCTCCAGTTTTTTAATGATGCATTCTATTGCCATAAACAAGTGTGCATGTGTGTGTGAAAAACCACTGGTTCACTCAACTGCTTACCATACTTACTTAAATACTTACTAAGGGTCAATTTTTCCATGCCTAGGTTAACTCATGGGCTTGCTAATCACAGGTTAACTTTAACTCTCAGGTTAATCTTTCTCACATTGTTCCATGCCAAATTTCCGCCTAAAAAAGCACCACGAGTTAATCCGGGTAACTTCCTAAATTACCCTCATGGTTAACCCTAACCTGTGCACGCAGCAATTGACCCTAAGCGAACATAAACAGAAAAAAGTGACGCAAGACCTTGGCAATGAGCTGCATGTTAAAAGGTCCCGAGACGTCGAGGTAGCGAGCGATGACTCGACAAATGTGAAGTATCTTATCCAATGTCTCAGTATTGAGATCCTGCGGTGGCGTAACCAACGTAGCATCTCCAGAGTGAACCCCAGCGTTTTCCACATGTTCCGACACGGCCATACACACCACTTCACCCTTCATTGCTACCGCATCCACATCAATCTCCTGCAAGCACCATGGAGACACAACAGCTGTGTAATGTAACAACAGCCTTAAGTAAAAATGAAACCTGAGGTGGACACGTTTTGGGATTGTCGCCTAAACGACACAAAAAGCAACACGGGTTCATCTTTCTAACTAAATGCTTTCTTACTAAAATAACTCAAAAACATAAAATTATGACAAAAGAGAAAACTGCTTCACATAATTAACACATTCATAGCAACCTTGGGTTGGATCACTAGCCTCACCCCTTCCTAATGTTCTCATCCAATGAGAGAGTGTTCATAAACCTAATTATTACAAAACGATTCGATTCTGAAGTATACCTAGACAGCGACTGCGACATGGCCATCAATTAGAAGCCGATTATGGTGGTGAATACTGAACATAACAATCAGTCAACCTGGTCCAATGATTTGTGTCGATGAAGACTGAAGACTATCTGATGGAAGGCACTAGACAGACCTTGACATAACATGGTAAGATTATGTGAAAGTGTGCAAACTGTGTATATGGTAAATTCTGGCCTACCCAAAAAGAACACTTTGACAAGGATACATAAAAATTAAAAATCATGGGAAAACTGACTAACCCAGACTAGAGAGTGACATGGTAATGGGGAAAGCGGTAATCGCGGGTAAATGGGTAAATTTCTACAGTAATCCCGCGTTAAAGTCGTTCGCATATGAAAAGTGTTTCTACACGAACTTCATAATGAATTAGCCCTTATAGTCTACAAGTCGTATTTTTGTTTTTTACATATATATATTTGAAGACACTGAAAACAGTGTCAATCCACTATAGCAATATGTACACTGTGTCTCAAAAAAACATCCCCGACATTTTCGACTGTAACTTGAAAACCAATTATCAGATTTTGATAATTTTTGGTACGAATATTCCTGACGTAACTTGCCATCAAACGACTGTTCAGTTTCCCACCTCACCCAATGTATGCTTCTGCACTACCTATAC